>Ga0316204_10000574_pt1 | contig 130458 bp, 132 predicted proteins | sample 6monrhotite_MG_2_FD_205661 | JGI IMG/M metagenome (GOLD analysis project Ga0316204, IMG submission 205661) | Microbial mat bacterial communities from mineral coupon in-situ incubated in ocean water Damariscotta River, Maine, United States -... | ecosystem: Environmental > Aquatic > Marine >...
CGGCACGCGTGGCCGACGCGGCGGGCTGCAGAACTGGCCATCTTCGAGTACATCAATGGCTTCTACAATCCGCGCCGCAAACACTCAGCGCTCGGTTGGAAAAGCCCATTGGCTTTCGAAAGAAAGGTGGCTTAAACGAGCACTTGGGGCGGCACGAAAGCGTGACAGGTCCAATCGCCGCTCGACGGCATTCATCCCGCGCGGCGTCATTCAATACCAATCGCACGCCACGCGCGCGCGCGTGGTGCCTTCGGTGTTCGGTGCCCTTGTCGCGATACTCTATCCATCTCCTGGGTTGGAGCCACCGGAAAGTCCGGCGCGGTTCAGGCAAAAAGTTCAGGGCATTCGCGGGCGCATTTGTTGGTCAGAATGATATAGACCAGATGCAGCGTCGCCAGCCCCGCCAGCAGGCAGAAGAACGAGATATAGGCGAATTGCAGGAAGGCGATATCGACCACGACCACGGCCACCAGCGTCAGCGCGAAATGGCGCATGTGTTTGTAGCGTGACAGCGCCGGGGGCACGATGATAAGCGCCAGATAGATCATATTGGTCAGCCAGCGCGGCATCATGAAATCCAGCCACATCGACTTTTCATAGGCCAGCGACTGGTTGTTGATCTCGACCACGACCATATTGCTGTTCAGCCCGTGCGGGATGTAAAGCAACAGCCCGAAGGCCAGACCGATCAACGCCAGGATCAGGAACAGCCGCTTTCGGGGACTGTCGTTGGGTTCAAGCACATAGACCGAAAAGGGCACCCAGATCGGCCACATGAACCAGGTGAAGAAGATAAAGCCCATCGCCCCCCATAAAACCGTCAGGGGATCATTCCCGTTCATGCCGACCCAGACAAATCCTTCGGTGAACTGTTGCAGGCCCGCAAAAAGCGGCATCAGGGCCAGCGGAAGATAGCGCTTGTTGCGCTGCAGGGCCAAAACCGAAATGGCGGTCCCTCCACCGACGAGGAAAACGCTGGCGGCAAAGCTGACTTGCGCAGACAGGCACATGGACTCTTCTTTCTTGACAGTTTCTTCTGAACGGGCCCGATGAGCAGCGCCGGTCAGGTGGTTGGTGTCGAAAACTAGTACATGATCCATCCGTGGTCCATCGCGATGATGGCCTGTGGCGGTATCAAAATGAAGTGATCCCGGCCAAGTCCAAACCTTTGCGGGGAACCGAACGTGCCAGGGGCGTCACGGTGATGCGCGGTTGTCACCTGCCTTCCTGCCGGGCACGGCATTGCGTCTGTTATGGCCCTCCTGTGCCCGGCTTTTTTGCCGCGACTCTTCAATCCGCTTGCACCCCGCCCGTGTGCTGCATAGAAGGGCGCGAATTTCTGACGCGCCCCTCTGATCGGGGCCGATATGCTATGGGAGCACACATGCAGGTCACCGAGACGCTGAACGAAGGTTTGAAACGCGGATACGCCATCACCGTGACCGCCGCCGAACTGGACAACAAGGTCAACGAAAAGCTGGTTGAGGCACAGCCCGGCATCGAAATGAAAGGCTTTCGCAAGGGCAAGGTCCCGATGGCGCTGCTGAAAAAGCAGTTTGGTCAGCGCCTGATGGGCGAAGCGATGCAGGAAAGCATTGATGGTGCGATGTCAGAGCACTTCGAGGCCTGCGGCGACCGCCCCGCGATGCAGCCCGAGGTCAAGATGACCAACGACGACTGGAAAGAGGGTGACGACGTCAACGTCGAAATGTCCTACGAGGCGCTGCCCGCCATCCCGGACGTCGACATGAAAGCGCTGAAGCTGGAGCGTCTGGTTGTCAAAGCGGAAGAGGGCTCAATCGACGAGACACTGACGTCGCTGGCCGAGAGTGCGCAGGACTTCAAGCCACGCAAGAAAGGCGCCAAGGCCAAGGACGGCGATCAGGTCGTGTTTGATTTTGTTGGCAAGGTAGATGGCGAAGCGTTCGAAGGCGGATCCGCCGAAGACCACGCGCTGGTGCTTGGATCAGGCCAGTTCATTCCTGGCTTCGAAGAGCAGCTGGTGGGTGTGAAAGCGGATGAAGAAAAGGCTGTAACCGTTTCTTTCCCCGACGATTATCAGGCCGAACATCTGGCCGGCAAAGAGGCCGTGTTCGAGTGTTCCGTCAAAGAGGTCAAGGAACCTGTTGCTGCCGCGATCGACGACGAACTGGCCAAGAAATACGGAGCCGACGACCTTGCCGGTCTCAAGGCCCGCATTGGTGAGCAGCTTGAAGGCGAATATGCCGGTGCCGCCCGCGCGGTGATGAAGCGCAGCCTGCTGGACCAGCTGGACACGGCGGTCAGTTTTGATCTGCCCCCCAGCCTCGTCGAGGCCGAGGCCAAGCAGATCGCGCATCAGCTCTGGCACGAGGACAACCCTGACGTCGAAGGGCACGACCACCCCGAAGTCGAGGCGACAGACGAACACAAGAGCCTCGCGGAACGTCGCGTGCGCTTGGGCCTGCTGTTGGCTGAACTGGGTCAGAAGGCCGAGGTCGAAGTGACCGACGCCGAGATGAGCCAGGCGATCATGACGCAGGCGCGCCAGTACCCCGGTCAGGAACGTCAGTTCTTTGAGTTCGTGCAGCAAAACCAGCAGATGCAACAGCAACTGCGCGCACCGTTGTTCGAGGACAAGGTTGTCGATCACATTGTGGAAAACGCGACCGTGACGGACAAGGAAGTGACGTCGGATGATCTGAAAAAAGCCGTCGAGGCGCTCGAAGAAGAATAAGCCTGTCGCTCAAACGAATTGGGAAAGGCCGCACCTTGAAGGGTGCGGCCTTTTTTCATGGGCGGTGGCCGGGATCGTTCCGGGTCAAGTCACAAACCCAAACCGACCATGGTTCGGTTTTTTCAAGTCACGGCGGGACAGCGAGCACCAACTCGCATCATATGAGGCCCCGTTGAATTCACTTTGCGCCTTGGGTGACGAAAGGCGCGTCTGCTGGGGCAGCGGCGCGGCAAACTGTAAATCCGGGCAGTACAAGGGGCTGCATGACTGCGTCGCCGCCGGCGTCCCTGGCTGTTCGGGGTGTGCTCAGTACTCTCGCAACTCATCCAGCGTATAGGTCCGCTGCACCGGATCATCCGGGTCTTCGCGGTGGTTACCGTCCGGGATCAGGCAGTTCAACCCACAGATCTGGCGTGCCATGCGAGCGCGGGCATCCACATACCACAGCCGCCCGCCCGGTGTGGCGATGTAACCATCAGTGCCGTCTTCGATATCCGTGCGCATGTCGTCAAATGACGGCACTTCGTTGAAGTATTCGAGGTTGTAGGAGCCATGCGTGTGATACGAGGCCACAACCACGAAATCAGCAAAGGCGGGATCGGGCGGCAGGCAGGTTGCGGTGCGTCCGCGCCGGGGCTGGGTGGCGACAAAATCGCCGTTGTCATCAACGCCGATCAGCCCGCAATATTCACGATCCTGCGCGATGGACGCGGTCTGAATGTCGTTGAACAGGCGACTGACAAAGGCAATCTCGGCCTCGGTTTGCGCCACCGCGCGCGGGGCCATTTCGACCGTGTCGACGTCTTCGACCACACAGGCGGAAAGGGCAAACAGAGTGAGCAGGGCGGGGATCAAGCGCATAGGCGTAGCTTTGACGGGGCACACAGGGCAAGTCAATTCGCTTTGCGCAGACTGTTCCAGACAAAAAAACCGCGCCTCTGATCGGGGCGCGGTCGATTTTTTTTGGTCGCTGAGAACCCGCCTGTCAGGCTTTTGGCTCTTCCTCGGACTCGCCTTCGCCTGCATCGGTGTCGATCCCGGCGGTTTCGGCCAGGTCCTCGTCCTCGGATGCGGCAGCGCCGATATCGTCGAACAGTTCCTGGATTTCGAATTCGGCGGCGGCCTCTTCTTCGGCGGCCAGTTCCTGGATGGATTTGCCGGAGGCTTGCAATTCTGCCTCTTCGGCCGAGCGGGCCACGTTCAGTTGAACAACCACATCCACTTCGGGGTGCAGGGTCACGTGCACGTCGTGCAGGCCCAGTTCCTTGATGGGACGGGGGATGACGACCTGCTTGCGATCAAGGGTGAACCCTTCGGCTGTTGCCACGTCGGCCACGTCACGGGTGGTGACAGAGCCGTAGAGGTTGCCGCCGTCAGAAGCCTGACGAATCACGATGAACTGCTGGCCGTTCAGTTTGTTGCCCAGGCTTTCGGCTTCTTTCCTGGTCTCGAGGTTGTTGGCCTCAAGCTGCGCCTTCTGGGTTTCAAAATGAGCGATGTTGGCCGCCGACGCCGTCAGCGCCTTGCCCTGCAGCAGCAGGTAGTTGCGGGCATAGCCGGATTTGACGTCAACGACGTCGCCCATCTGGCCCAGCTTGGCCACACGTTCAAGAAGGATAACTTGCATGTCTGTTCTCCTTATTTCACGGCGTAGGGCAGCAGGGCGAGAAAGCGGGCGCGCTTGATGGCACGGGCCAGTTCGCGTTGCTTCTTGGCCGAGACGGCGGTGATGCGGGACGGCACGATCTTGCCACGCTCGGAAATGTAGCGTTGCAGCAGACGCGTGTCCTTGTAGTCGATCGCAGGTGCGTTGTCGCCCGAGAAGGGGCAGACTTTACGACGGCGGAAAAATGGTTTCGTGGCCATGGTTTAGCTTCCTCTCTCTCAGCGCCGCTCACGGCGTTCGCCGCGGCCTTCGCGCTCGTCGCGCTTTTGCATCTGGACGGACGGACCGGATTGGTGCGCGTCGACCTTGATCGTCAGAACGCGCATGACGTCGTCATGCAGGCGCATCAGACGCTCCATTTCCTGCACGGCAGGGGCGGGGGCATCGGTGCGCAAAAAGGCATAGTGGCCCTTGCGGTTCTTGTTGATCTTGTAGGCCATGGTCTTGACGCCCCAGTACTCGTTTTCAACGAGGGTGCCACCATTGTCGGCCAAAACGGTTCCAAAATGTTCGATGAGGCCCTCGGCCTGAGTGTTGCTCAGGTCCTGACGGGCGATCATCACATGCTCATACAGAGGCATGGACGTATTCCACTTCTATCAAGGCGCATTTCATAGACCGATCCATTGATCCCTGCGGGTCGGTCACGAGAGGCTGCGCGGCAAAAGGTATTTGCAGGGACACGGCTCTATAGGAGGGACGGCTGCGCAAGGCAAGCGCGATCTCGCCCAAACCGGGCCAGAGCAGCTGAGCGCATCTGTGCCGTCTCAGCTTTACCAAACGGGCGCCGCATTTTGGTCCAGATTCCCGACAAAGGTGTGGTTAACCAAACGAGTGGGAGAGTTCACGAGATGACTGCTGTTACAGATATCACATCGCAGAGCGACGTCAGCCACGCGCCGCGCATGCTTGACGGAGAACGCTGGGTGACCCGCAGCGCCCAACGCCTTGGCGGGGTTGCACTGCTTCTGGCCGCCCTTGGGTTGTGGGTCATGCCGGGCATGTCCTTTGACGCTGACCTTGCCCTGTTCAAACTGGGCGTGTCCGTTGTTCTGGGCTTTGCGGGTCTTGCGATCATGCAGGCCGGTCGGGTCCGGCGCGCGATCGAGATCGAAATCGACACGGTCCGCCGCGAGGTGCGTCTGGTGCGTGGACGCGGGCGCGGCAAGGCGCTGGTCAGCCGCACGTCGATTGCCGATCTCGGCCCTGCCGAAATCCATGGCAACATGGCCCGTCTGTGGACCGAAAACGGCGCACTGGTGGCCGAAGTCGCAATGAGCGACCCGGATTTGCGCCGCAGCCTGATGGCCGCCTTGCAGGACGCGGGCAAGATCTGAGACCTTTCCACTTTTGCATTTATGCGCGTCATCGAACCCTGTGTTCAGTGGCGCGCATCTGCTTTTGAGCGGTGTGCAGGATCCCGGGACGGTCAGGACGTGGCGGCGTCGCGTGTCGATGGGGGGCGTCGGGGTGCCGGCCGCTGACTCGGTTGATCCTCAATTTCCTGATCACAAGACCCGCCCCGCAATCCGCATTGCCCCGGTGTCGGTCGGACAGACTGGTGATATGTCGGTAAAGGCCATGGGCGCGGTGACACTGAACGCAGTGGTCCCACCTGTCAGCTTTGACATCATGGCGCGCGCGTCGCCATCAGGTCGACACTGACCGCAACGGCGAATTTCAGACTGCTTTCGTCCGCCAGATTGTCCCCGATGCCCCAGCTGCGTCAGGGCAATACGTCCCAGTGCGGTCAGCCAATGAAACGTCATGGACACGAGGCCAAAGCGGTCTGCGGTGTTGGTACGCGGCATGGGCACTGCGTCCGGGCTGGCCCAGTGGATAACACGCGGACGTCCGGTGTTAAGTACAACAGGCGGGGTGCAACTGCGACTGTGCATGCAACCGCCCCGCAGGCGGTGCTTGTCTGGACGTTTCGGGCCGACTACACCGGGAAGCACGATCAAAAAGACGAAGAGGGGCACCAGATGAGCATAGCATTCGTATTTCCCGGACAAGGGGCGCAGACCATCGGAATGGGGCGTGCGCTGGCACAGGCCTATCCGGCCGCCAGGTCGGTTTTCGACGAGGTGGATGAGGCGCTGGGCGAGGACCTGAGCGCCCTGATCTGGGAGGGCGACATCGAGACGCTGACCCTGACGCAGAACGCCCAGCCTGCGCTGATGGCCACATCCATGGCTGCGATGCGCGCCCTGCAAGCCGAAGGGATCGGCATTGACCGCGCGGCCTTTGTCGCGGGGCACAGTCTGGGGGAATATTCCGCCCTTTGTGCAGCTGGCACGCTCAGCATTGCGGATGCGGCGCGTCTGTTGCGCACCCGTGGGCGCGCCATGCAAGAGGCGGTGCCGGTGGGCGTGGGCGCCATGGCAGCTGTTCTGGGTCTTGATTTCGAGGCGGTCACCGAAGTGGCCGCCGAAGCCGCGCAGGGCGAGGTCTGTCAGGCGGCCAACGACAACGATCCGGGGCAGGTGGTTGTTTCGGGGCACAGGGCGGCTGTCGAGCGGGCCTGCGAGATCGCCAAGGGCAGGGGCGCGAAACGCGCGATGTTGCTGCCTGTGTCCGCACCGTTCCATTGTGCGTTGATGGAGCCTGCGGCGGGGGTGATGGCAGAGGCATTGGCCGGTGTTGACATGCGGCCGCCAGCCGTGAGCGTCGTGCCGAACGTGCAGGCCTCGGGCTGTTCCGACCCGGCGACCTTGCGTGCGCTTCTGGTCGATCAGGTCACCGGTTCGGTACGCTGGCGCGAAAGCGTGGGCTGGATGGCCGGCCAGGGCGTCACCGAGATGTGGGAGATCGGGGCGGGCAAGGCCCTGTCCGGCATGATCCGCCGGATCGACCGCGAGGTTGTCACCCGCGCAGTTGGCACGCCCGAAGACGTTGTGGCGGCGCGCGATGCCTGATCTGGTCCGGATCGAGCCTGGCCAGATGGGCGGTATCGTCCGCACCATTCCGATGGTCACGCGGATGCAACTGATCCCTGTTCTGTTCGAGCGGCTGGATGATGCGCTGGACAAGGCAAGCGTGTTCTATGCCGGACCACAGACCGCCCTTTACCGCATCGACGGGGACGAGATGGAGGTACGCATCGGCGTGCCGTTGTTTCAGCCCATTGACGGCTTTGACATGTTTGATGCCCCGGGGGGCAATGCGTTGTGCCAGCGGGTGTTTGGCCCCCTTGAGGGCTTGCCGGGCATTTACCGGTCGCTTTCGGATGAGATTCATGCGCGGGGGCTGACGCGTGGCACCTGGGCGCGCGAGATTTATCGCTTTATCGCCAGGGATGCGGCGCTGAATGTGACGGATGTCAGCGTTGATGTGACGGAAGTCTTGCATTGAGCGGGTGGCTTGCACGTGGACGGCCTGCATGGCAGGGCAGGGACAAGGAACAAAGGGTGAGGAATTTGGATGTTTGATCTGACGGGAAAATGCGCGCTGGTGACAGGTGCTTCGGGCGGCATTGGTGCGGATATCGCACGGGTATTGCACGGCGCGGGTGCAACGGTTGGTCTGAGCGGAACGCGGGTGGACCCGCTGGAGGCGCTGGCGGGGGAGCTGGGCGCGCGCGCGCATGTGCTGCCCTGCAACCTTGGTGACGGCGAAGCGGTCGCGGCCCTGCCGAAACAGGCGGCGGAGGCCATGGGTTCGGTGGATATTCTGGTCAACAATGCCGGGATCACGCGCGACAACCTGTTCATGCGCATGTCGGACGAGGAATGGCAGGCGGTTCTGAACGTCAATCTCACGTCGACCTTCAAGCTGTGCAAGGGCGTGATCCGGGGCATGATGAAGGCGCGCTGGGGCCGGATCGTCAATATCAGCTCGGTTGTCGGGGCGACGGGAAATCCGGGACAGGCGAATTACGCGGCCTCCAAGGCGGGTGTGATCGGCATGTCAAAAAGCCTGGCCTACGAGGTCGCAAGCCGTGGGATCACGGTCAATGCCGTGGCGCCCGGATTCATCGCAACGGCGATGACCGAGGGCCTGACGGACGACCAGAAGGCGGCAATCATGGGACAAATCCCGACCGGTCGCATGGGCACACCGGAAGAGATTGCATGTGCCGTCCTGTATCTGGCAAGCTCCGAGGCGGGCTATGTTAACGGTACCACCTTGCACGTGAATGGCGGTATGGCCATGTTGTAGGGCGCGCGCTCTCTGGCCTTGCCATCTGTTTGGTTTGTGCTAAAGGGGGCGCAGAATTCGACGTCACCGTTTCGTGTGCCGGTTGCACATCGGGATGAGACGATTCACCGCCCCTCGGGGCAAAGACCAGAGCCCCTGTAGCGAAGGGGACACCATTTGGGGCACATTTTCCGCCCCGGCAGAACGAGGACAATCATATGAGCGACATCGCCGACCGCGTGAAGAAGATCGTTGTGGAACACCTGGGTGTGGACGAGGACAAAGTCACTGAAAACGCCAGCTTCATCGACGACCTGGGTGCAGACAGCCTGGACACCGTGGAACTGGTGATGGCATTCGAGGAGGAATTCGGTATCGAAATCCCCGACGACGCTGCTGAAACCATCCAGACATTCGGTGATGCAGTGGGCTTTATCTCCAAAGCGTCCTGAGCCATCAGCCCGGACCCGGTCGGGTCCATGGGCGAAACGGCGCTCTTCCGGTTGCGGAAGGGCGCCTTTTTTTGTGGCAGGTGATTGTGTGTCTTGCGTTTTGCGACCCCGACCCGCAAGAGTTGAAAAAACGACAAAGAGATGGGGCAGGACACCATCCATGAGCAGACATGTGCCGACAATCAACACGGCGCGCGCGACCTTGCGCGCGATGCGTGCCAGTGATTTCGATCGCTTTGCCGAGATCTGGGCGATGCCCGACGTTGTGCGCCATATCGGTGGCGCGCCGCGCAATCGGGATGCGTCATGGGGCGCGTTCCTGCGCAATGCAGGCCATTGGCAGGTCACCGGGTTTGGCCAATGGGCTGTGGAGGAGCACGGGAGCAAGAAGATGGTCGGTCAGGCCGGGTTCTTTTTTGGCGCGCGCGGGCTTGGCGCGGATTTTGATGCCATTCCCGAGGCGGGTTGGGTTCTGGTGCCGGATGCGCAGGGCAAGGGTCTGGGCACAGAAGTCGTCTGTGCCGCCCATGATTGGTTTGACCGGGTGATCACTGGCCCGCTGGGCTGCATGATCCACCCCGAACACGAGGTATCGCTGAAACTGGCGCACCGGCTGGGCTATGTGCCAATGCGCGATGTGGAGGATGACAGCGGCCCGGTGCGCCTGATGGTGCGCAGATCGCCGCCGCAGGTGTGAGTGGCGGGCCGTGATCCGAAGGCGCGCCTTGCGGCGCATTCCATTTTGATTTGGCGCTGCGGGTCCACCAAAGCGAAAGTCCTTTCGCCGCTGACCCACCAGTGCCGCGCCCGGTCTGGCAGCGCGACGGGCCCGGCGCAAGCCAAATAGCCGTCTCCCCGTACCGGGGCCCCGCGGCGATTTGGCTTGCCCCGCGCCCGTCGCCCCGCCGTCCCTTGTCGCAGCAAGGGTGGCTCCGGAGCGAAAGCCCGTCGCAGTGCCGGGGCTTGAACAGGGGACGTGCGGCGCGGTATGAGGCGGAAAGACAATTGAGAGGGCATGAGCAGATGCGCAGAGTGGTTGTGACGGGATTGGGTCTGGTGACTCCGCTGGGTGATGGGGTCGAAACCTCCTGGGCGCGTATTCTTGACGGGCAATCGGGTGCCGGTCCGATCACGGGGTTTGATCCCGAGGGTCTGGCCACCACCTATGCCTGCGAGGTGCCCTTGGGCGACGGATCGGACGGCACGTTCAACGGCGATACCTATATGGAGCCAAAGGAACAGCGCAAGGTCGACACTTTTATCATGTTTGGCATGGCTGCCGCACAGCAGGCCATCGAGGATGCAGGCTGGAAACCCGAAGGCAGGGAGGATCGCGAGCGCACGGGTGTTCTGATCGGTTCGGGCATTGGCGGGCTGAATTCCATCGCCAACACTGCCGTTATGATGGAAGAGAAGGGTCCGCGTCGCGTCAGCCCCTTCTTTGTGCCCGGTGCGTTGATCAACCTGATTTCCGGTCAGGTCAGCATTCGCTATCAGTTCAAGGGGCCGAACCATTCTGTCGTCACCGCCTGTTCGACCGGTGCCCATGCAATCGGTGATGCCGCCCGCCTGATCATGCTGGGCGATGCCGATGTCATGGTGGCCGGAGGGGCCGAGGCCGCGATCTGCAAGATCGGTATTGCGGGGTTCAATGCCTGCAAGGCCTTGTCGACCAAGCGCGCGGATGACCCCACGAAGGCCAGCCGACCCTATGACGCGGATCGTGACGGATTTGTCATGGGCGAAGGTGCCGGGATTGTCGTGCTGGAGGAATATGAGCACGCGGTGGCGCGTGGCGCAAAGATTTATGCCGAAGTCTGCGGCTATGGACTGTCGGGAGATGCCTATCACATCACGGCCCCCTCCGAGGACGGCGAGGGCGGCGAACGCTCGATGCGCGCCGCGCTGCGCAATGCAGGGCTGGAGCCGTCGGCAATCGACTACATCAACGCGCATGGCACGTCGACCATGGCCGACACGATTGAACTGGGGGCTGTTCAGCGGATGCTGGGGGATCATGCGTCCAACGTCACCATGTCGTCGACCAAATCCGCCACGGGCCATTTGTTGGGGGCGGCCGGGGCCATCGAGGCCATTTTCTCGATCCTTGCGATCCGCGATCAGGTGTGCCCGCCGACCATAAACCTCGACACGCCTGCTGTTGAGACGCCCATTGATCTGGCCCCGAATGCAAAACGCGCGCGCAAGGTCGAGTATGCCTTGTCCAACAGCTTTGGCTTTGGTGGCACCAACGCGAGTATCATCTTCGGGAAAGTCCGCTGATGTGGCGGTCTGTTGCGTCCAACGCGATGACGTTTCTGATTGTCGCGTTGTTTGTGTTGGGTGGCGTGATTCTGTGGGGCCGCAGCCAGTATGAGGGCCCCGGGCCGCTGACGGATGCGATTTGCACGCAGGTTGAACGCGGCAGCACGTTTCGCCGGGTGAGCCGCAATCTGGAAGGGGAAGGGGCTGTGAGCAATGCCTCGATCTTTCGGATGGGCGCGGAGTATTCCGGAAAGACCGGGGAATTGAAGGCGGGAAGCTATCTGATCGAACCGGGTGCATCCATGGAAGAGATCGTGGATGTGGTCACCCGCGGTGGGGCCAGTACGTGCGGCACCGAGGTTGTCTATCGCATCGGCGTGACCCGACTGAGTGCGCAGGTGCGCGAGCTTGATCCCACGACCAATCGTTTTGTGGAGGTGGTGGCATTCGAACCTGGCGTCGAAGGCACGCCAGAGCAATACAACGCAGTCAAGCAGGCGCAGGACACCCGCTATCGGATTGCGCTGGCCGAGGGTGTGACGAGCTGGCAGATTGTGACCGCCTTGCGTGGGATGGATGTTCTGCGCGGTGCCGTCGAGGCAATTCCGCCGGAGGGTGCGCTGGCGCCGGACAGTTACGAAGTGCGCCAGGGCGATGAGCGGTCAGACGTTCTGGCCAGAATGGAAGAGCAACAGGAATTGAGGGTGTCTGCCGCATGGGAGGCCCGTGATCCGGACTTGCCGCTGGAAAACCCCGAGGAATTGCTGACGCTGGCCTCGATCATAGAAAAAGAGACAGGGGTGGCAGAAGAGCGCGCGATGGTGGCTTCGGTTTTCGTGAACCGGTTGAACCGGGGCATGCGCCTGCAAACCGACCCGACGGTGATTTACGGCATCACCAAGGGGCAGGCCGTTCTGGGGCGGGGCTTGCGCCGGTCTGAACTGCGCGCGGCGACGCCGTGGAACACCTATGTGATCGAGGGCTTGCCGCCGACACCGATTGCCAACCCCGGTCGTGCGAGCCTGATGGCCGCGGCGCAGCCCGAAGACACACCTTATGTGTTCTTTGTGGCCGACGGCACCGGTGGGCATGCCTTTGCCGAGACATTGGAGGAGCACAATCGGAACGTGGCGCGCTGGCGCGAGATCGAGGCAGAGCGTGCGTCGCAGACTGACGGCGGTTGAGCAGCGCGCGACTTGCAGCGTGCCGCCCGGCACAAGGCCTCGGTCAAGACATCCTGGGGTTGTGTAGCTGTTTCAATGAGTTGTCGTGAGTGTGAGGCGTAGAATACTGAAAAATAAAGGTTTTGTTAACCGCAGCGCACGCTGGGCGCTGTCCGGAGCGATTGAATTTTCTTGACTCTGCGAACGGTTACACGTATAACTTGTGACAAGCTAGGAAAAGTGGGCAAGCGACCGTCGGAGTGATCCGGGGTCGCTTTTTCATTTTGCTCGTGCGGGGGAACCCCAACGCATGAGAGGTTATGCACATATGACACTTATCACCCCGGGGCATGAAGATGCCCATACTGACGAGCTTTTGCTGTCGGTACAAGGCTCGTTGCGGGAATTGCGCCGCGAGTTCGAGGCCCTCAAAGAAAGGGTCCAATCGGGGGAGGACGTCAAGACCACGGAATTCAGCTCCAGGAGATCGAAGCTGAGCGACGTGTTGGTGAGTTGCCAGAAGTTGGAGACGACGCTTGCAGAAATCAGAAAAAAGCGAAGCGGTATCGCACAAGGGGGCTATGCCCTCGACCTTGATGCTGCCGGAGTTGAGGTGCGGTGCGCGCTTGGTCGCCTCCGCACCTGTGCCGGTGCAAGAACAGTTCCTGAATGAGTTGGGAGAGGGCGCCTTGTGCGCCCTCCCTTTTTTGTTCGAGTTCTGGGCGATGGAGCATCAGTTGCCGCCCGAGGGTGACTGGCGCACCTGGGTGATCATGGGCGGGCGCGGTGCGGGCAAGACCCGTGCCGGGGCCGAATGGGTGCGTTCCATGGTCGAGGGTGCCACCCCGTTTGATGCGGGCCGTGCCGCCCGTGTGGCGCTGGTCGGTGAGACGATCGAGCAGGTGCGCGAGGTGATGATCTTTGGCGACAGCGGTATTCTGGCCTGTTCACCACCCGACCGCCGCCCGGCGTGGCAGGCGGGTCGCAAACGCCTGATCTGGCCCAATGGCGCGGTGGCCAGCGTTCATACGGCCTTTGATCCCGAAGGGTTGCGGGGGCCGCAATTCGATGCCGCATGGGTCGACGAGATGGCCAAGTGGAAAAAAGCCGAAGCGACGTGGGACATGTTGCAGTTCGCGTTGCGTCTGGGTGAGCGGCCACAGGTTTGCGTGACCACCACGCCGCGCAATGTGGGCGTACTGAAGAGGCTGCTGGAGCTGCCATCAACGGTTGTCACCCATGCCCCTACGGAGGCGAATGCCGCCAATCTGGCGGGGTCCTTCCTTGAAGAGGTGCGGGCGCGCTATGCCGGCACCCGGTTGGGCCGTCAGGAGTTGGATGGTGTGTTGCTGAGCGATGCCGAGGGCGCGTTGTGGACCAGCGGGATGCTGGAGGCGTGTCACAAGACCGGGTCGATGGAGTTTGACCGGATCGTCGTGGGTGTGGATCCGGCCGTTTCCAGTGGCAAGGGGTCGGATGAGTGCGGAATTGTCGTTGTCGGCGCGCAGATGCAGGGGCCGCCGCAAGAGTGGACGGCCCACGTTATTCATGACGGATCCGTGCAGGGTGCGCGCCCGTCGGAATGGGCGGCGGCGGCGGTCGGAATGGTCGAGGCGTTTCAGGCGGATCGTCTTGTGGCCGAGGTCAATCAGGGGGGGCAGATGGTGGGCGAGGTTGTGCGCCAGGTGGACCCGATGGTGCCTTACAAGGCCGTTCATGCCAGTCGTGGCAAGGTGGCGCGCGCTGAGCCGATTGCATCGCTTTATGAGCAGGGCCGTGTGAGCCATGCCCCGAACCTGACGGCGCTGGAGGATCAGATGGTTCAGATGACGCGGCGCGGGTATGTGGGCGATGGATCCCCGGACCGGGTCGATGCATTGGTCTGGGCGTTGCACGAATTGATGATCGAGCCCGCGCGGGAGTACCGGCGGCCGGGAGTGCGTACACTTTAGCCGCCGCACTTTGGTGGCTTCTGCCCCTTCCCGGGGCGGTTTATTTGGCGAAATTAAGCAGGGGGTTTCCCCTGGTTTGCGAGGGCGGCGCTGGCGAGGCGGGTGCCCTTTCTTCTTTGGAAATGGGCGGGCTTTGCGGCCTGACGGATAGGAGACCCGAGGTATGGTGTTTGATTTCTTTCGCAACCGGGCCGCAGCTGATGTGCCTGAGCAAAAGGCCAGTGCGACCGGAAAGGTTGTGGCATGGCAGACCAGCGGTCGCGTGGCCTGGAGCCCGCGCGATGCCGTGTCGCTGATCCGTTCGGGCTTTTCCGGCAATCCGGTGGGGTTCCGGTCGGTCAAGTTGATCGCAGAGGCTGGCGCCGCGCTGCCTTTGGTGTTGCAGGACGGCGAACAGCGGTTTGATGCGCATCCCATTCTGGGTTTGATGAAGCGGCCCAATCCCGGTCAGGGCCGTGCGGAATTGCTGGAAGCGCTTTACGCGCAACTCTTGCTGTCGGGCAATGCCTATGTCGAGGCGGTTGGCGGGGAGAGCGGTGTGCCGCTGGAACTGCATGTCTTGCGCTCGGACCGGATGTCGGTGGTGCCGGGGGCGGATGGCTGGCCTGTGGCCTATGAGTACAAGGTCGGCGGCAAGACGCACCGGTTTGATGCCAGCGGTGCCATCAGCCCGATATGCCACATCAAGGCGTTTCATCCGCAGGACGATCATTACGGGTTCAGCCCGATGCAGGCCGCCGCCATGGCGCTGGATGTGCATACGGCGGCGACACGCTGGTCCAAGTCGTTGCTGGACAATGCCGCGCGCCCGTCGGGGGCCATTGTGTATCGTGGGCAGGATGGGCAAAGCCAGTTGAGCGGCGATCAGTACGAGCGTCTGGTCAACGAGATCGAGAGCAATCATGCGGGCGCGCGCAATGCGGGTCGTCCGATGTTGCTGGAGGGGGGGCTGGACTGGAAGCCGATGGGCTTTTCGCCGTCGGACATGGAATTCCAGAAGACCAAGGACGCGGCCGCGCGCGACATTGCGTTGGCCTTTGGTGTCCCGCCCATGCTGCTGGGTATTCAGGGGGATGCCACTTACGCCAATTATCAGGAGGCCAATCGCGCCTTTTACCGGTTGACGGTTTTGCCTCTGGCTACACGGGTCGCGGCGGCGCTGGCCGAATGGCTGGGCGCGCATACGGGTGAGGATGTGGTGTTGGCCCCTGATCTTGATCAGGTTCCGGCCCTGTCCGCCGAACGCGATGCCCAGTGGGCCCGAGTTGCCGGGGCCGAATTTCTGACCGAGGCCGAGAAACGTCGATTGCTGGGACTGCCCGCGCTGGCGGCGGAGGGGTCGGATGGATGAACCGGCATATGAAAGATTTGCCTGTGCACCGGGGTTGCGCCTGGAGGCTCATGAGCGGTTGACCGACGTCCATTTTCAAAACCTGGTGAACCGCCTGGACCGGCTTGAGGAACTGCTTGAGCGATTGGAAAAACGGCTTTGGCTGACGGTTTACGGCGTGGTTGCGGCAGTGCTGAGCACGGGGTTGCAATCCATCATGGCGGCGATCCCGCAGTGACTTTTCGAAGGAGAGAAATAATGCAGGCAGAGACTGGTCTGGAGACGAAATTCGCCCGGTTCGGGGACGGTATCACCGTTCAGGCCGGGCACGTGATCGAAGGCTATGCCAGCCTGTTCGGAGCCTGTGATCAGGGTGGTGACGTGGTGAGCAAGGGGGCGTATGGCGCTTCGCTCAAGGCCATTGCCGCCGAGGATCGCAGCGTCAAGATGCTCTGGCAGCACGACCCGGCCCATCCCATCGGTGTGTGGGATGAGGTGCGTGAGGATGCCAGGGGCCTGTGGGTCAAGGGCCGCTTGCTGCCCGAGGTGGCCAAGGGCCGGGAGGCGGTCGAGCTGATCGCTGCGGGGGCCATTGATGGACTTTCCATCGGGTACCGTACGGTAAAGGCAAGCAAGAATGACAAGGGCCAGCGGCTCTTGACGGAACTGGAGCTTTGGGAGGTGTCTTTGGTCACTTTCCCGATGCTTCCCAGTGCGCGTGTGGCGGCCAAGTCCGACGAGATGAGTACGGATGAGGACGCGATGCTGCGTGAGATGGCGGCGGCCCTTCGGGGTGCCCGCGCGAGCCTGGCGCGGCGCTGACGCGCTTAGCCTTACCATTCACAAATCAAGGACATGCTGATGAGCAAGACCGAGATCAAGGCTCGGGCCGGGGAAGGTTTGTCCCCCGCCCAGGATGTGGCCGAGGCCATTACGGGCTTTGTCACTGAATTCAAAGGCTTTCAAGCCGACTTTCAAACCAAACTTCAACAAACGGAAGAGCGACTGACCATGCTGGATCGGAAAAACATGACTGCTGCACGCCCGCCTCTGGCTGGTGGTGTTGACCAAGGCGCCCCTCATCAGAAGGCGTTCAACGCCTATGTGCGTTCGGGCGATGACGAGGGCCTTCGTGGCCTCGAGCTGAGCGGCAAATCGCTGTCGACGGCTGTAAATACGGATGGTGGATACCTTGTGGATCCGGCGACGTCGGACTCGGTACTGTCGGTTCTGAACGCGACGGCATCCATCCGCTCGATCGCGTCTGTGGTGAATGTCGAGGCGACATCATATGACGTGCTGGTGGATCAGGGCGATATCGGGTCGGGCTGGGCGACGGAGACGTCGAACCTGACCGAGACCACGACGCCAACCATCGACCGCATCACCATTTCGCTGCACGAGCTTTCGGCTCTGCCAAAGGCGTCCCAGCGTCTGCTGGATGATTCCGCCTTTGATATCGAGGGTTGGCTGGCCGGTCGCATCGCTGACAGGTTCGCACGCGCCGAGGCGGATTCCTTCATCAACGGCGACGGCATTGACAAGCCCAAGGGTTTCCTTGCCCACCCCAGCGTCGACAATGACGTCTGGACCTGGGGCAATCTTGGCTATGTGCCCACAGGTGCTGACGGCGACGTGACGGCGGAGTCGATTATCGAACTGGTCTATGCGTTGGGAGCGGCCTATCGCGCCAATGCGTCGTTCGTGATGAACAGCAAGACCGCCGGTCTGGTACGCAAGCTCAAGGACAATGACGGTCGGTTCCTGTGGACGGACGGTCTGGCTGCGGGTCAGCCTGCTGTTCTGATGGGGTATCCTGTTCTGATCGCCGAAGACATGCCGGATGCCGCAGTGGATGCCAATGCGATTGCCTTTGGTGATTTTGCTGCCGGTTACACCGTGGCAGAGCGCCCTGATCTGCGTATCCTGCGCGATCCTTTCAGCGCCAAGCCGCATGTCCTGTTCTATGCAACCAAGCGCGTGGGCGGTGATGTGAGCGACTTTTCCGCGATCAAGCTGCTGAAATTCGCAACGGCCTAAGGGCCAGAGCGGATGGCCGGGGGCGGGCTTTTGCCTGACCCCGGTTTCCGGGTGCGTGCTGGAAGTGCGCCGTGTTGTCTAGCTGCTCCCCTCCGTCCGAGCAATGCGGACTGGCGCGCGCCCGGGCCATTGGAGCCGAGGGGGAGGATTTTTCTTGGAGATATTCCATGACGTTGATCGAAGAGACCACGGTGCTGGAGTCAGCACTCCCGGTCGAAGACTTCAAGGCGCATCTGCGTCTGGGCAGCGGGTTTGAACCGGACGACGTGCAGGATGCCGTTTTGGTCGGGTTTTTACGCGCGGCCATCGCTGCGGTTGAGGCGCGTACCGCCAAGGCGCTGATCCAAAGGAACTTTGTGCTGTCTGTCACTGCGTGGCGCAGGGCGGATGCCCAGGTGTTTCCGATCGCGCCGGTACGTGCGGTCACGATGATGACGGCGATTGACCGTGCGGGCGTTCGCACGGATCTGGATGCCGAGCTTTACTGGCTTGAACGGGACGCACATCAGCCCCGTTTGCGGTCGGTCAGCCATGCCTTGCCGTCCGTGCCTTTTGCGGGGTCGATGGAGATTGCGTTCAACGCCGGCTTTGGCCCGGACTGGAGTGACGTCCCGCCTGATCTTGTGCAGGCGGTGATGTTGCTGGCCGCGCATTATTATGAGTTCCGTCAGGAAACGACGCTGAGCGAGGGCTGCATGCCGTTCGGTGTCACCAGCCTGATCGAGCGTTATCGCGTTATGCGCCTGGGCGGGGTTGCAACATGAATGTCCCGCGCATGAACCGGCGTCTGACACTGGAAAGTCCGGCCCGCATAGCGGACGGGGCGGGTGGTTTTGAGGAAGCGTGGACACCGCTGGGTGTGCTTTGGGCCGAGTTGAAGGCCCGCACGGGTCGCGAGACGCAAGTGGCCACCGCGCCGGTGTCGACGGTGCCTTATGCCATCACCGTGCGTGGTGCCCCTGTCGGTCATCCCGAACGTCCGATGCCTGAACAGCGGTTTCGCGACGGGACCCGTGTTTTTCACATTCGCACGGTGGCCGAAGCGGACCCCGAGGGGCGGTATCTGATCTGTATGGCGGATGAAGAGGTGGTGGTATGAGCTATGCTGTTTCTGCCGCCTTGCAGAGTGCTGTGTTTAGCACGGTTGCAACGGATCCGGGCGTTATCGCTGTGGTGGGTGATGCGGTCTATGACGCGATTCCCAGTGGTACATTGCCGGGCCTTTACATCAGTCTTGGCCCCGAGAACGTGCGGGCCGAAGATGACAAGACCGGATCGGGCAGCGTCCATCGCTTTGTGGTTTCGGTGGTCACTGACGTGCCCGGATTTCGTGCCGCCAAGGAGGCAGCAGGTGCTGTCAGCGACGCGTTGCACGAAGCCGATCTGACCCTGACGCGGGGAATTTTGGTGTCGCTGCAGTTCCAGCGTGCGCGTGCTTTCAAGATTGAAAAGGGTACTGGCCGTCGGATCGACCTGACCTTTCGCGCCCGCGTTGAAGACAACTAACCTCATATTTTTAAACGGAGAAAACCTATGGTTGCTCAGAACGGAAAAGACCTGCTGATCAAGGTCGATATGACCACGGATGGCCAGTTCGAGACGATTGCGGGCTTGCGCGCGACGCGTGTGAGTTTCAACGCGGAGGCGGTCGATGTGACCAGCCTGGAGAGTCAGGGCGGTTGGCGTGAGCTGTTGTCGGGCGCCGGTGTGCGGTCGGCCAATATCTCGGGCTCGGGTGTGTTCAAGGACGAAAGCACGGACGAGCGTGCGCGCCAGATCTTCTTTGACGGGGAGACACCGGAATTTCAGGTGATCATTCCCGATTTCGGCATTGTGGAAGGCCCGTTTCAGGTCACGGCCCTGGAATACAGCGGCAGTCACAATGGTGAGGCGACGTATGAGGTCTCTATGGCTTCGGCCGGTGCGCTCAGCTTTACGGCGCTGGTTGCGTAGATGACCAATCCTTGGAGGGGAGAGGTGACGCTGGTCATTGATGGGCAACCGCGCGTGATGCGGCTGACTCTGGGTGCGCTGGCCGGGCTTGAGGCGGCGCTGGCCGAGCCATCGCTGGTGGCGCTGGTTGAACGGTTTGAGCAGGGCCGGTTTTCCAGTGCAGATGTGCTGGCTCTGCTCAGGGCCGGACTGACCGGTGGCGGCTGTGGCGATATCGTTGCCGGTCTTGATCATGCCGAGATTGAGGGGGGGCCGATGGCTGCGGCCCGTGCCGCTGCCGAGCTGATTGCCCGTGCCTTCGTGGTGCCCGGGGAATGAGCACCGGTCTGGACTGGCCCGCCCTGATGCGGGCCGGGATGCAGGGCCTGCGCCTGACGCCGGAGGCGTTCTGGGCCCTGACCCCTGCGGAATTGCAAGTGATGCTGGGCGACCCGGGGCAATCCGCCCCGATGCTGAGCGATGGGCTGGACGCGCTGATGGCCGCCTGGCCTGACGCGGAACAGCCATAGAGGGAAAGTGCGATGAGCGATTACAAGGACGAGATCGAAGGGCTGGAGGAGACGACAGACGGGTTACGTCAGACGTTTGATGCCACGTCGGCCATGGTCAGCAGTTTTGACAGCGAGTTGCGCCGGATGCGCGAAAGTCTGTCGGCCACGAACAAGGATGTTGCCACGCTGGAAAAAGGCATGTCGCGCGGATTGCGCAAGGCCTTTGACGGGTTGGTGTTTGACGGTCTCAGCCTGTCGGATGCGTTGGATACTGTCGCCAATTCGATGATCAACGCCACTTACAACGCCGCCATAAAGCCAGTCGCCGACCATTTCGGCGGATTGCTTGCCTCGGGTGTGGGCAGCCTCGTGCAAGGTGCCTTGCCTTTTGCCGATGGTGCGCCGTTCTCTCAGGGTCGTGTTATGCCGTTTGCATCCGGGGGGATCGTCAGTTCGACCACGCCTTTTGGCATGCGCGGCGGCATGGGTGTGATGGGAGAGGCGGGGCCCGAGGCCATCATGCCGCTTGCCCGCGGCCCGGATGGCAAGCTGGGGGTACGGGGCGGGGGCGGTGCGTCGACGTCGGTTGTCATGAACATCACCACGCCGGACGTGCAGGGTTTTGCCCGTTCGCAGAACCAGATCGCCGCCCAGATGAACCGCGCACTCGGGCGTGCCAATCGCAATCGTTAAATTTCCAGGGGAGCTAGACACATGAATTTTCACGAGGTTCGCTTTCCCGCGTCCTTGAGCTTTGGCTCGGTCGGGGGACCTGAGCGTCGTACCGAGGTGGTGACGCTGGCCAACGGGTTCGAGGAACGCAACACGCCATGGGCCCATTCGCGCCGCCGCTATGACGCGGGGCTTGGCATGCGTTCGCTTGACGATGTCGAGACGCTGATTGCGTTTTTCGAGGCGCGTAAGGGGCAGATGTACGGGTTTCGCTGGAAGGACTGGTCCGATTTCAAATCGTCCGCCGCCAGCGGCACAACGCAATTCGATGATCAGACCATTGGTCTTGGGGATGGAGAGTTGGGAATCTATCCGCTGCTCAAGACTTACCGTTCCGGCCCGCACGAGTATGCGCGCCCGATCACAAAGCCGGTTCTGGGCACCGTGCGCGTGGGCCTGGGCCGGGATGAAATGAAAGAGGGTGTCGATTACGAAGTCGATCCGACAACTGGCCTGATCACGTTCCAGAACCCGCCCGAGCGTGATGTCGAGATCACCGCCGGGTTTGAGTTCGATGTGCCGGTGCGTTTTGACACGGATCAGATCCAGACTTCGGTTGCCAGTTTTCAGGCGGGCAGTGTGCCAAATGTGCCCATTGTCGAGGTGCGTGTGTGATGGGGGGGCAGAGTGCAGAGTTTTTGGCCCATGCCGCAACCGGTCTTACCACCTTGTGTCGCGCATGGGCGATCACGCGGCAGGACGGCGTGGCGTTTGGATTTACCGACCATGACAATGAGTTGTCGTTTGAAGGTATCACTTTTCGCGCGGAGTCCGGCCTGACCGCGTCTGCATTGGCGCAGTCGACCGGTTTGAGCGTGGACAACACCGAAGCCCTTGGCGCCCTGAGCGATGCCGCTGTGCGCGAGGATGACATCGAAGCGGGTCGGTTTGACGGAGCCGAGGTGCGTGCCTGGCTGGTCAATTGGGCCGACCCTGACACGCGCTGGTTGCAGTTTCGCGGCACGATCGGCGAGATTCGGCGCGCCGGAGGTGCGTTTCGCGCCGAGTTGCGCGGATTGACCGAGGCGCTGAACCGCCCCTTGGGCCGGATTTATCAAAAGCCCTGTACGGCAGTTCTGGGTGACGGGGCGTGTCGGTTCGATGTCACTCAGCCTGGCTATCGGTACGAAGGAGCGGCGGATCGGGTAAGGGATGGCCGTGTCTTTGAATGGGACGGTCTGGTCGGATTTGACGACAGCTGGTTTCAGCGTGGCCGTCTGGATGTGCTGACGGGCGGCAGTGCCGGTTTGTGGGGCATGATCAAGCGTGACAGCACCGGGGACGGTGTGCGTCGCATCGAGCTGTGGGAGGCCATTCGCGGCGGACTGTCGGATGGCGATACGTTGCGCCTCACTGTTGGTTGTGACAAGCGGTTCGATACCTGCCGCTTGAGATTTGATAACCTTTTGAACTTTCAGGGCTTTCCTGACTTGCCCGGTGATGACTGGGTGATGGCCTATCCCAACGGAACCGGAGCCAATGCCGGGGGGAGTCTGCGATGAATGGCTGTGCGAGTGCCGTTGTCGGCGAGGCGCGTGCGTGGATCGGAACACCGTACATTCACCAACAGGCGGCCAAGGGTGCGGGCTGCGATTGTCTGGGTCTTGTGCGCGGGGTCTGGCGTGGTGTGATCGGATCTGAACCAGAACGCCCGCCTGCCTATTCGATGGATTGGTCTGAGCCGCAGGGCGAAGAGCGGTTGTGGGCCGCGGCCTTGCGCCATTTGACGGCCAAACCGGTCAGTGATGCCGGTATTGGCGATGTCATCCTGTTTCGTATGCGCGCCGGGGCTGTTGCCAAGCATCTGGGCATTCAGTCCGAGATCGGGGCGCGGGCGGCCTTTGTTCATGCCTATAGCGGTCATGGGGTGGTTGAAAGCCCGCTGAGTGCGCCGTGGGCGCGCCGTATCGTGGCACGTTTTGAGTTTCCGACCGAGGAGGTCTGCTGATGGCGACTGTTGTTCTTTCGGCTGCGGGTGCGGCCATAGGTGGCTCGCTTGGCGGGACGTTTCTGGGTCTGTCGTCGGTTGCGATTGGCCGTGCGGTGGGTGCCACCCTCGGGCGTGTGATTGATCAGCGCCTGATGGGGCAGGGATCGGACGTTGTCGAGCATGGCAAGGTGGATCGTTTCCGCTTGTCCAGTTCGGGCGAAGGATCGGCCATTTCGCAGCTTTATGGGCGGATGCGCCTTGGGGGCCAGGTGATCTGGGCGTCCGATTTCCTCGAAACCGTCGCGACGAGTGGTGGCAGCGGCAAAGGAGCGCCGAAAACGCCCGAAACCCGGACCTTCAGCTATTCCGTAAGCCTTGCTCTTGCTGTGTGCGAGGGCGAGATCACCCGCATTGGCCGGGTCTGGGCGGATGGCGAAGAAATTGCCATCAATGATTTGAACGTGCGCGTTTATAACGGATCGCAGGATCAGTTGCCCGACCCGTTGATGGAGGCCATCGAGGGGCAGGGGTTGGTGCCGGCCTATCGCGGGACGGCCTATGTCGTGATCGAAAACCTCGCATTGGCGGATTTCGGCAATCGTGTGCCGCAGTTGTCCTTTGAAGTCATCCGCCCCGAACAGTCCGGACAGGATGGTGCCAGTGACGAAATGACCCGCGCCGTGCGCGCGGTTGCCCTGATGCCCGGCACCGGGGAATATGCGCTGGCGACAACGCCGGTGAACTACGTGGATGGTGCACGCGGGCGCTGGAGCGCCAACGTGAACACGCCCGCGGGACAGACGGACTTTGCCGTTTCCCTTGATAGTCTGAAGGATGATCTGCCCAATTGCGAAGCTGCATCCCTGATCGTTTCATGGTTTGGCGATGACCTGCGGTGCGGAGTGTGTCAGCTGAAGCCCAAGGTGGAGCGCAAGGATATCGAGGGCGAAAACATGCCATGGCGTGTGTCGGGCGTGGACCGTGCGGGCGCAGATCAGATTGCGGAACTGGATGAGCGTCCGGTTTATGGTGGCACTCCGTCGGACGCATCCGTGATCGAGGCCATTCAGTCAATGAATGCGGCGGGCAAGGCGGTAATGTTTTATCCCTTTGTGCTGATGGATCAGCAGGAGGGCAATACTTTGCCCAACCCTTATGATCCGACCGGCACGCAGCCGCATTTGCCTTGGCGTGGGCGGATCACCTTGTCTGTGGCCCCCGGTATCGCCGGTTCGCCGGATCGCACGGCGGCGGCGGATGACGAGGTTGCGGCCTTTTTCGGTTCGGCCCGGGCCAGCGACTTTGATCTCAACCCGCAACCGACGAATTTCTTTGTCAACTTTGGCAATACGCCCGGTGAGTTGGTCGGGTACAATGGCCCTGACGAGTGGTCCTTGTCCCGCTTTATCCTGCACAATGCGGCGCTGTGTGCGGTTGCTGGCGGGGTGGACGCGTTTTGCATCGGCTCCGAATTCCGTGGGCTGACGCAAATCCGGGGGGCGGGTGACGCGTTTGTCGTTGTCCAGAAGCTGCGTGACCTTGCCGCTGAGGTGCGCGCGATCCTCGGGCCGGACACCAAGATTTCCTATGCGGCGGACTGGACCGAATATTTTGGACATCAGCCGCAGGATGGTGCCGGGGACAGGTATTTTCATCTGGACCCGTTGTGGGCGGATCCGAACATAGATTTCGTCGGCATCGACAATTACATGCCGCTTTCGGATTGGCGTGAAGGAAATGACCACTCGGATGCGGATTGGGGGAGCATTTACAATCTGGATTACCTGCGCGCCAATATTGCGGGCGGCGAGGGATATGACTGGTTCTACCACTCGACCGAGGCGGGCGCGGCACAGATTCGGACGCCGATTACCGATGGCGGCTATGACGAACCTTGGGTGTTTCGCTTCAAGGACATCCGCAACTGGTGGCAGAATGCTCACTTTGAGCGGGTGAATGGTGTTCGGTCCGAGACGGCGACCGCTTGGGAGCCGGGATCAAAGCCGGTCTGGTTTACCGAACTGGGCTGCGCGGCGGTCGACAAGGGAACGAACGAACCCAACAAGTTCCTTGACCAAAAATCCTCGGAAAGCAGTTTGCCGAAGTATTCAAACGGTGCGCGGGACGACCTGATCCAGAAACAGTATCTGCGCGCGATGAATTCCTATTGGTCGGACCCCGCCAACAACCCGCAGGCTGTTTTGTATGACGGACCGATGGTTGATATGTCGCGTGCCTTTGTCTGGGCCTGGGACGCGCGCCCTTATCCGTTTTTCCCCAATACGTTGAGTGTCTGGTCAGATGGAGAAAACTATCCGCGCGGGCATTGGATAAACGGACGGACATCGGCGCGCACGCTGGCTTCTGTGGTTGGGGAGTTGTGTGACCGGGCCGGACTGACGGCCTATGACACGGGCGGCTTGCATGGCTACGTCCGTGGCTACCAGGTGGAGGATGTGTCGTCGGTTCGCAGCGCGTTGCAGCCTTTGATGTTGCGATTTGCGTTTGATGCGATCGAGCGTGACGGCGTGCTGAAATTCGTGATGCGCACGGGCCGCGACGCCACGGAAGTGTTGCCCGAAAAGCTAGCCATCAGTTCCGATCTTGAAGGGCGTCTTGAGCAATCGCGCGAATCCGAAGCGGATCTGGCTGGCCGCGTGCGTCTGCGCTTTGTCCAGACCGATGGCGATTTCGACATATTGTCCGAAGAGGCCATTCTGGCGGATGACGCGACGCATTCAGTGTCCACGACGGACCTGCCGATGGCGTTGACCCGTCCCGAGGGTCGGCAGGTTGCCGAGCGGTGGTTGACCGAGGCGCGGATATCACGTGAATCGGTGCGTTTGGCACTGCCTCCGTCGCTGCTGGGCATTGGTGCGGGCGATGTGATCGAAGTGACCGCAGATGGCGCAGAGGGCTCGGGACTGTACCGCGTCGACCGCGTCGAGCATGGAGAGATGCAGCTACTGGAGGCGGTCCGGATTGAACCGGAAGTCTATGTTCCCTCTGAGTTGTCGGATGAGTTGGCCGGCGTGCGCGAGTTCGTCCCACCGGTGCCATTGACGTCCGTTTTCCTCGATCTGCCGTTGCTTACGGGCGAAGAAGTGGAGCACGTACCGTATATCGCCGTGACCGGGACCACGTGGCCCGGAAGCGTTGCGGTGTACCAATCGCCCACGGATTCGGGTTTTTTCCTGAATTCAGTGGTGTCCGCGCGTGCGAGCATCGGGTTTACCAGGTCTCCTCTGAGCCGTGCACGGGCGGGTGTCATTGACACAGGCAGCGCGCTTGAAGTCGAGATGGTCTATGGTGCGCTGGAATCGACGTCGGATGCCGCGCTTTTGAATGGCGCGAACTTGGTTGCAATCGGGGATGGGACGCCAGACAATTGGGAATTGTTCCAATTTCGCGACGCGGAGTTGATTGCGCCGGGACGTTATTTGCTGAGCTACCGGTTACGCGGACAATTGGGCAGCGATGCGGTCGGGCCAGCGGTCTGGCCGGAAGGCGCGTGGATTGTGTTGTTGAACGGTGCTCCATCGCAGATCGAGCTGTCTCGCAACCTGCGCCGTGTTGCGCAGACCTATCGCGTCGGTCCTGCACGCCGGAGCTATGATGATCCGTCCTATGAAGAATTCAATCATGCCTTTGACGGCAATGGCTTGAGGCCCTACCGGCCGGTGCATTTGCGCGCTGTCCGCAACGGCACGGACCACGAGGTTTCGTGGATCCGGCGCACCCGGCTGGACGGGGACGACTGGGACCTTGCAGATGTTCCACTGGCTGAGGAAAACGAGAGTTACCTTGTGCGCGTCAGGCAAGGCGCGGCCGTCGTGCGCGAGACCGTTGTGGGCACACAAAGCTGGACCTACGACGCCGCTGCGCAGGCGGCGGACGGGTTGTCAGGGGACTTCGAGGTCACTGTGGCACAAATTTCGGCGCGGTATGGTCCGGGGCCGTTTGCGTCCCTGTCTGTGACTGCCTGATGCGGCCCGTTCTGGCAATTGATCTGCTGTGCGCGGGGCGTGCATTGATGGCGGTACCGGCTGAGGCGCGGGCGGATCTGGTGCATCATCTTCTGCGCTGCGCGCACTCTGCCGACCAGTTTCGGCAGTGCAGCGGAGCACGTCATCCCAATTTCGGCGATGGCACGCTGGCAGAAACGGCGCGGCGTGCGGGGTTGGCGCCGGAGCGGACGATTTGCGATCCGGAGTTTGCCCACGCTTTGGGTTTGGTTCTGGGTGGCCTGAGACAATGTGCGAAAGGTGACTGATCTGTTTGAGTAATGACAGGCATCACAGGTTTGCGTTTGGAAAATTCACGTGGTCTAGGGTAAGGAGATGGCGAAAGGATATGTCATGGCCTATCTCAAGACGAATATATCGACGATTGATCCGCTTTGGGAGCAGATCAATGATGAAGCGCGACAGGCGGTTGTGGATGAACCGCTGATCGGTGGATTTGTACACGCCTGTATCCTGCATCATAAATCCATCGAAAAGGCGCTGTCCTATCGCATCGCGGCCAAGCTGGCCTCGAACGAGATGTCGATGGTTGTTGTGCGCGAAATCGTCGAAGAGGCGTATCAGAAGTCGCCCGAGCTGGTGGATGCGGCCCGCGCGGATCTGGTGGCGGTTTACGAGCGCGATCCGGCCTGCCACCGGCTTGTGCAGCCAATCCTGTATTTCAAGGGCTATCAGGCCATTCAGGCATACCGGGTCGGGCATTTCCTGTGGACCGAAGGGCACTATGATCTGGCCTATTTCTTCCAAATGCGGGTTTCCGAGATCTTTGGGGTTGATATCCATCCGGCAGCCTCGATCGGCAAAGGCATCATGATCGACCATGCCCATTCGATCGTCATCGGAGAAACGGCTGTCGTGGGCGACAACGTGTCCATGCTGCATTCGGTGACTTTGGGCGGGACCGGCAAGGAGGAAGAGGATCGTCATCCCAAGATCGGAAATGGCGTGTTGATCGGTGCGGGCGCCAAGGTGCTGGGCAATATCCGTGTGGGCAATTGCAGCCGCATTGCCGCCGGGTCTGTCGTGCTGGAAGAGGTGCCGCCCTGCAAGACGGTGGCCGGAATTCCGGCACGCATCGTGGGCGAGGCGGGCTGCGATCAGCCTGCGGTGTCGATGAACCACATGCTGGGCAAAGACCAGTAAATCGCTGGACACATTCAGAATTGAAAAGGCCGGAGCGGATGCTCCGGCCTTTTTTTTATGTTTCCGGGTGTTTGACTGTCAGGCCAGCATGGCCAGAGGGTTTTCGAGGTTTTCGACAATCGCGTTGAGCAGTTGTGCCCCGAGCGCGCCGTCAATCACCCGGTGATCGACCGACAGTGTGACGGACATGACCGTCGCCACACCCAATTCCCCGTCCTTGCCCACAACCGGTTTCTTGACGCCTGCGCCGACCGCGAGGATCGCGCCGTGGGGCGGGTTGATAACCGCATCAAAGTTGTCGATACCGAACATGCCGAGGTTCGAAATCGCAAAACTGCCGCCCTGATATTCGTGCGGTGCAAGTTTGCGGTCGCGGGCACGAGTGGCGAGGTCTTTCATCTCAGCGGACAGGGCGGAGAGCGATTTCTGGTGTGCGTCCTGCAGCACAGGCGTGAACAATCCACCTTCGATGGCCACGGCCACGGCCACATCCGAAGGCGTCAGTTTCAGCATCCGATCCCCGGCCCAGACGGCATTGGCATCGGGCACTTGTTGCAGGGCAAGCGCGCAGGCCTTGATAATGAAATCATTGACCGACAGTTTCACACCCCGTTCTGCAAGCTGACCATTCAGCGTCGCGCGGAATTCGAGCAGGGCGTCCAGCTTGATGTCGCGCCGCAGGTAGAAATGCGGCACCGTCTGCTTGGCTTCGGTCAGGCGCGCGGCGATGATCTTGCGCATGCCGTCGAGTTTGACTTCCTCATATTCCCGGCCCTCGTACATCCTGGCCACAGCGTCGGCGGTTGGCCCGGTCGGCGCAGCAGCGGCAGCAGCGGCAGCGGCGGGTGCGGCGGCCTTGGCTGCCGGTGCGGCCTCGGCCTTTTCCACGTCTGCCTTGACGATGCGGCCATGCGGGCCAGAGCCCTTGATCGCGCTTAGGTCAAGACCCTTTTGCCCGGCGATGCGGCGGGCAAGGGGGGAGGCAAAAATGCGGCTTCCGTCGCCGGATTTGGGCGCTGCGGGCGCCGGGCTGGCCTGGGCAGGCGGGCTTTCAGCCTTTTCTGCGCTGGCCGGTGCCGGATCGGCGGCAGGTGCCTCTGCCGCGGCAGGGGCAGACCCGATGTCATCGGCACTTTCGCCGTCTTCCAGCAGCACGGCGATGGCGGTGTTCACCTTGACGCCTTCGGTGCCCTCGGAAATGAGGATCTTGCCGATCACCCCTTCGTCCACAGCCTCGAATTCCATCGTGGCCTTGTCGGTTTCGATCTCGGCCAGAAGGTCACCGGACGCGACCGTATCGCCTTCCTTGACCAACCACTTGGCGAGCGTGCCTTCCTCCATCGTGGGCGACAGGGCGGGCATGAGAATTTCTGTCGGCATCTCCGGCTCCTTAGCGGTAAGTGACTTTTTTCACGGCATCGACAACCTCGTCGGTCGTCAGAAGCGCGTGTTTTTCAAGGTTGGCGGCATAGGGCATCGGCACATCCTTGCCGGTGCAGTTGATCACGGGGGCGTCAAGGTAATCGAACGCCTCCTGCATGATGACCGAGCTGACGTAGTTGCCGACCGAGCCTTGCGGCCAACCTTCTTCCACGGTCACGCAGCGGTTCGTTTTCATCACGGAATTGAGCACCGTCGCAGTGTCCATCGGGCGCAGGGTGCGCAGGTCGATCACGTCGCAGTTGATCCCGTCCTCGGCCAGCTTTTCAGCCGCCGCCAGCGCGTATTGCATGCCGATCCCGAAGGACACGATGGTGGCATCATCCCCCTCGCGCCAGACGCGCGCCTTGCCGAATGGCACGGTGTAATCCTCAAGATCCGGGACATCGAAGCTGCGCCCGTAAAGGATTTCGTTTTCGAGAAAGATGACCGGGTTTGGATCGCGGATCGCGGTCTTCATCAGCCCTTTATAGTCAGACGCCGAATAGGGCATCACCACCTTCAGGCCTGGGATCTGCATGTACCACGCGGCGTAATCCTGGCTGTGCTGGGCACCGACACGCGCCGCCGCCCCGTTGGGGCCACGGAACACCATGGGCGCGCCCATTTGACCGCCGGACATATAGAGCGTCTTGGCCGCCGAGTTGATGATGTGGTCAATCGCCTGCATGGCGAAGTTGAATGTCATGAACTCGACAATGGGGCGCAGACCGCCGAATGCCGCCCCGACCCCGATCCCGGCAAAGCCGTGTTCCGTGATCGGCGTGTCGATCACGCGTTTGGGGCCGAATTCATCCAGCATTCCCTGGGAAATCTTGTAGGCGCCCTGATATTCGGCGACCTCTTCGCCCATCAGGAACACGGTGTCGTCGCGTCGCATCTCTTCGGCCATGCCGTCGCGCAGGGCCTCGCGCACGGTTTGCTGTTTCATTTCCGTGCCGTCGGGCCAGTCCGGGCTGGAGTCGGCCTGTGGTGCTGCCGGAATGCTGGCGGGCGTCGATGCGGTTTCGGGGGTGGATGCCTTGCCTTCCTCGCCGTTCAGCGCGGCGGGGGCAGGGGCGCTGGAGGTTTCGATGTCGTCGGCGCTTTCGCCTTCCTCGATCAACACGGCGATGGGGGTGTTCACCTTGACGCCTTCGGTGCCTTCCGCAATCAGGATCTTGCCGACGATACCTTCATCGACTGCCTCGAATTCCATGGTGGCCTTGTCGGTTTCGATCTCGGCCATGATGTCGCCGGACGCGACGGTGTCGCCTTCCTTGACGAGCCATTTGGCCAATGTGCCTTCTTCCATGGTCGGAGAGAGGGCGGGCATGAGAATTTCGGTTGCCATTGTCTGTCTCTCCCTTACGCGCTCTGGGGCACTTCGTCGGCGTAGATGTCTGTCCACAGTTCTTCAAGGGCCGGTTCGGGGCTCTCCTTGGCGAATTCGGCAGAGGCGTTGACCACCTCTTTGATTTCCTTGTCGATGGCCTTGAGGTCGTCTTCGGTCGCGTGCTTGCCGGTCAGCAGCAGCGAACGCACCGCTTCGATCGGGTCGCGTTCATCACGCATCTTCTGAACCTCTTCGCGGGTGCGGTACTTGGCCGGGTCCGACATCGAGTGGCCGCGATAGCGATAGGTCTTGATCTCAAGGATGTAGGGGCCCTTGCCCGCGCGGCAGTGTTCGATGGCCTTTTGACCGGCGGCCTTGACCGCCAGCACATCCATGCCGTCGACTTCCTCGCCGGGGATGCCATAGGACGCGCCGCGTTCCCAGTAGCTGGGGGACTTGGTCGACCGCTTGGTCGAGGTGCCCATGGCGTACTGATTGTTTTCAATGACAAAAACGACCGGCAGCATCCACAACTCGGCCATGTTATAGGCCTCGTAGACCTGGCCCTGGTTGGCGGCACCATCCCCGAAATAGGTGAAGGTCACGTTGTCATTGCCCTTGTACATGTCGGAAAACGCAAGGCCCGCGCCCAGTGGCACCTGTGCTGCGACAATGCCGTGGCCACCATAGAAATGCTTTTCCTTGGAGAACATGTGCATCGAGCCGCCCTTGCCCTTGGAATAGCCGCCCTCGCGCCCGGTCAATTCGGCCATGACGCCGTTGGGGTCCATGCCGCAGGCCAGCATGTGACCGTGATCGCGGTAGGATGTGATGCGCTTGTCGCCGTCCTTGGTCGCAGCTTCGAGGCCGACGACAACCGCTTCCTGTCCGATGTAAAGGTGGCAAAAGCCGCCAATCAGGCCCATGCCATATAACTGGCCCGCTTTCTCTTCGAAGCGGCGGATCAAAAGCATGTCGCGGTAGTAGCCTTTCAGCTCTTCCGCCGACACATTCGGTTTTGACTTGGCTTTGCGCTCAGCCATCGGCACCCTCCCGGTAAGGAATATAGTTTAGCGTTAAACTATTCCATACAGGATTCGCGCGCGGGGGGCGAGTGCCAATCTGCCGCAAGGGAAACCGATCTGTAATCCTCTGAAAACAAGAGGTTTCATGGCGCTTTTGAAAATTAGCAAGCCACCTGGCGCTGCCTGAATTCATGGATTTCAACGCATCAGGTATCGCGCGATATGTCAGGTATTCCGGGACGCGCCTTAGCGAATGACGATCTCGTCGCTGCGCAACACGCCCAGCACGCTGCGGGCCTGTTCGTCGAGCAGATCAAGATCGAGATAATCATCGGACAGGCGGCGCGTGAGGTTTTCCATCTCGTCCACCTGGATCTGTACACTGCTGAGCTGTATCGCCAGATCGCGGGCTTCGGCGTCGATCTCGGCGCGCTGGAACAGGCCGTAATCCCCCTGCACGGCGGCAAAGGTGAAATAGAGGCCAAGCGCGAATGCGACGGCGAAAAATATAACTGTTCCCACTGCGGGGCGCGCGTTTCGGGTCATGCCTGTACCTCTGCTCCGTCTCTGTCGGACGGCTGCGGACACTATGGCACAGGTCGTTCGATATGTGAATCCCTTTTTCCGCCTAACCCTCAGTGTTTGCCCATTATTTGTGCCGTGATGCGGGTTGTCAACGCGCGCGGGGTGATGCGATGGCTGAAAGCAAAGAGCTTGTTCATCAGGCCCGGAACAACGATGCGTTTGCCGTTGTGCAACCCGAGCCAGCCCAGTTCGGCCACCGGACCCGCCGCCATCGGCTTGGCGATCTTCAGCAGCCGGACACCGTGCATGTCGGCATCGTCAAAGAAGTTGGTGGCCGTCGCCCCGGGGCACAGCGCCGTGACGGTCACATTGCTGCCGCGCAACTCCTCGGACACGGCTTCGGACAGCGACAGCACATAGGCCTTGGTGGCGTGATAGACGGCCATGTTGGGCCCCGGCATGAAGGCCGCGACAGAGGCCACGTTCAGGATGCGGCCCGTGTCTAGCCCCTGCATGTGCGGGATCGCCAGTTTCATCAGCCGCGTCAGCGCCAGCATGTTGACGCTGATCGAGTTGCTTTCGCGTGCCCAGTTCTGCCCGTCGGCAAAGGCGCCGTTCGAACCCAGCCCGGCATTGTTCACCAGCACGTCGATGTCGCGCCCGTCCGTGGCCGCGGTCCACAGCCGGTCGACTTCGGCCATGTCCGACAGATCAGCCGGGATCACGAGGGCCTCGACACCGAGGCCACGGACCTCTTGTGCCACTTTCTCCAGCTTGTCCTTTGAGCGCGCGGCGAGGATCACGTTGCGCTGTTCCCGCGCGGCCAGCCGGGCGAACGCAACCCCCAGCCCTTCGGATGCGCCGGTGATCAGTGTCCAGTTTGCCATGTCGAAATCCTTTGTGCGAAATGGGCGTGGCCCTTGCATCCAAGCCCTGACTGCCCGTCAATAAAACCGTTTGCCCGATTATTCCATCAAGGCGGCGACACCGGGCAACTCCTTGCCCTCCATCCATTCCAGAAATGCACCGCCCGCAGTCGAGATATAGGTGAAATCCTGCGCAACTCCGGCCTGGTTGAGGGCGGCCACAGTGTCACCACCCCCGGCGACGGTCACCAGATCGCCCGACGCGGTCAGGACGGCGGCGGCGCGTGCGGCGGCGACGGTGGCGGTGTCGAAGGGTGCGATTTCAAAGGCCCCGAGCGGCCCGTTCCAGATCAGCGTCCTGAGCGTGGCAAAGGCGTCGACGATGCTGCGCGTCGATGCGTCGCCCGCATCAAGCACCATCTGGTCGGGATCGAGCCGGGTGTCGGCGTTGAGCGTCACGATGTCGTGCGGCGCGCCTGCCTCGAATTTGCGTGCGACGCGCCCGTCCACGGGCAGAATGACCGTGCATCCGGCACTGGCCGCAGCGTCAAGAATGGCGCGGGCGGTGTCGTGCAGGTCGGCCTCTTGCAGCGACGCGCCGAGGTCTGCCCCCTGGGCTGCGATAAACGTGTTGGCCATGCCGCCGCCGATCACCAGCACGTCGATCTTTTTGACCAGGTTTTGCAGCAGATCAAGCTTGGTCGACACCTTGGCCCCGCCCACAACCGCCCCCACGGGGCGTTTGGGATCGGACAGGGCGGCCTCAAGCGCGCGCAATTCCGCCTCCATCAACCGACCCGCACAAGAGGGCAGCAAATGGGCCACGCCCGTGGTCGAGGCGTGGGCGCGATGCGCGGCGGAAAACGCATCATTGCAGAACACATCCCCCAGCGTGGCGAGGAATTGCGCCATGGCCGGATCGTTGGCCTCTTCCATCGGGGTGAAACGGGTGTTTTCGACGAGGATCACCGCATCGGTCGCTTGCGCGTCGATCCAGTCGCGACTGGGGCGTTCGACAAAGGTGACCGGACAGTCAAACGCGGCCTCCAGGGCAGGGACGAGGGGAGCAAGCGACATTTCCGGCACCGGTTTGCCCTTGGGCCGCCCGAAATGCGCCAGCAGGACCGGGCTGCCGCCCCTGGCGCGGATGTCCCTGATCGTGGGCACGATGCGTTCGATCCGGGTGGCGTCGGTGACGCGGCCATCCTCGAAGGGGACGTTGATATCCACCCGAGTGAGCACACGTTTGCCGCCCAGTTCCATGTCGTCCAGCGTCTTCCAGCCCATCTCCGCCTCCTGTCCAGCATTTGGTCCTTGCATCGCGGCAATTGCACGACACGTCAATGCACGACTTGTCCCTTGCCCGTCCACGGCATAGGTAGGTGGGCAAATTACACTGAGGAAAGACGCAAAAAATGGCCGAGATCAAAGACCCCGAAAACACGATCCTGATGGAGCTCAAGGGGGGCACCGTCACGATTCAGCTGATGCCCGATGTGGCCCCGCAGCATGTCGAACGGATGAAGGAACTGGCGCGCGCCGGAGAATATGACAATGTCGCCTTTCACCGCGTGATCGACGGGTTCATGGCGCAGACGGGCGACGTGCAGCACGGCGACATGGAAGACGGGTTCAACATCCGCATGGCCGGAACAGGCGGGTCGGACAAGCCGGACGTGCCGGCAGAATTTTCCAAGATTCCCCATGCGCGCGGATCGATTGGTGCGGCCCGTTCGTCCAATCCCGACAGCGCCAACAGCCAGTTTTTCATCAACTTCAAGGACAATGATTTCCTGAATGGTCAGTACACCGTTTACGGACAGGTGATCGAAGGCATGGAACATGTCGATGCGATTTCAAAGGGCGAGCCGCCTGCCGAACCCGACCGGATGATCAGCGTCAAGGTGGCCGCCGATGTTGCGTAGTGGTGCGGCTCTGATCGCGTTGCTGGCGGCGACACCTGCTGTTGCGGTTGGCATCGACATCACCGTGTCGGGCGAGGCCAACGGCGTGATCTCGATTGACCTGCTCGAAGATGTCGCACCGGCCCATGTCGCCCGCATCACCGAACTGGCAGAGGCGGGGGCCTATGACGGCGTCGTCTTCCACCGGGTGATCGACGGGTTCATGGCGCAGACGGGCGATGTGGAGTTTGGCCAGATCGACGGCTATGACGCGCGCATGGCAGGGCGGGGCGGATCCGACCTTGGCAACCTTCCGGCTGAATTTTCCGACATCAGCTTTGAGCGCGGCGTGGTCGGCATGGCCCGTTCGCAGGACCCCGACAGCGCCAACAGCCAGTTTTTCATCATGTTCGCGCCGGGGCCGTTTCTGGATGGCGCGTATACGGTTGTCGGCACCGTGACCTCGGGCATGGAGGTGGTGGACGCGATCAAACGCGGCCATCCACGCACGGGCGCGGTTACAGGCGCACCTGACCTCATGTCCGATGTGAGCGTCACAGAATAACAACCTGAACGACAAAAAACGGGCGCTGCATTTGCCATGCAGCGCCCGTTTCTGTTTGCATCAGCCGAGCGGCTTATTCGCTTTTGGCAACCGGTGTCGGGCGCGCTGTTGCGCCTTTGCCGCCGGAATTCAACGGATCGTCCTGGCGTTGCACCGAGCCTTCGAAATGGGCGCCGGATTCGATGGCGATTGTCTTGTGGATGATGTCACCCTCGACCCGCGCAGAGGATGTCAGGCGCACCTTGAGGCCGCGCACGCGGCCAACGATGCGGCCATTGATCACCACATCGTCGGCGACCACTTCGCCTTTGATCGTCGCACTTTCACCGATCGTCAGCAGGTGGGCGCGAATGTCGCCTTCCACTGTGCCTTCGACGTTGATGTCGCCCGTGGTTTTCATATTGCCGGTGACGTGCAAATCCGCCGACAGGATCGAGGCGGGTGGCTTGGCCTTGGGGGCGCTGGCCTTGAACTCACTGGATTTCTGCGAAGCTGGCGGAGGGCTTGATGGTGCTGCCGCAGGGTTGGTTGTGTCCGCGCTGGGGCCGGGTTCGTTGATTTTGCTTTTAGAAAACATCGTTCGCTGCCTTGATATAGATCATCGGGTTCACGGCCTTGCCGCCAACACGCACTTCGTAGTGCAGATGGTTGCCGGTCACCCGTCCAGAGGACCCCATATCACCAATCCGATCCCCGCGCGAGACCCTTTGGCCAACTTTCACGCGAATGCGATTTTGGTGGGCATAGCGGGTTTCAATACCGAATTCGTGCTGGATTTTTACCAGTTTGCCATAGCCTGTCGACCATCCGGCATAGGTCACGACACCATCGGCGGTCGCATAAAGCGGCGTGCCGACCGGTGCGGCGAAATCGACCCCTTTGTGCGGGCGTTGCCCGCCCCGTGTGGGATCGCGACGCAACCCGAAGGACGAGGTAAAGCGGAATGCGTCCTTGACCGGCGTCGCAAAAGGCGCTTTTTGCGCGGCGATCCGGTAGACGTTCAACTGATCCATCTTGTTTAACAAGCGGTTAGCCCGCAAGGCGTCCTGGCTTGGGGCCTCGCCGCGGGTGGAAAAGCTGAGCGGCGTGAGGGGGCCACCCTGGCCGGAATAGCCCTGTCGCACCTGTTCGATAATGCGGTCCGTGGACAGTCCGGCGGCGCGGAACATCTTGTCCAGCGGTTCGACAGAGACGGTCATCGCCTCTTCCAACTGGCGGAAAATCTGGTCGTTCTGCTCTTTCATGAGCTCGATTTCCGTGGCCATGGCGTCGGCGGCCAACAGCGCATCCTGCGCGTCCTCGACAACCTGATCCCGCTGGGCGGCTGTTTTGGCCAAGGCCTGCGCCACGATATCCATCGGCACATTCGCGCCGTGCGCCGGCATTTTTCCGTCGCTGCTGCCGGTTTCCATCTCTTCTTCGAGTTGAACCAGCTGCGCGCGGGCAAGTTCGCGATCCTGCATTGTGCCGCGCAGGGTGGACTGAATGACCTCGATACCTGTTTCCAACTCGCGGCGGCGGGTTTCGGAGGACAGCAATTCTGTCTGCATCACCGAAATCTGGGCCAGGGCGGCGTTGAAACGCTCCTGTGCCGCCAGCGCCTCTCCGGCGCGGTTGTCGCGTTGCGCGGACAGATCGTTCAGCCGGGCCTTGTAGGTGCTTTGATCACGTTTGGCCTGTTCGCGGAAATTTCCCGCACCGATGCTGTCCATCAGCAGGATGGCCGTCGCCACGATCGCCCAGGCCACGACAAAGGAGCTGCCCGCAAAGGCAATAAGTTGCGTGCCGGGTCTCAACCGGATGAAACGTGTGTCATTGTCGGATTTCAGAAAAACCCGGCGTTCCGGAAAATAGTGTTCCAGCAATCCGTGTACTTTTATGCCGAAGCGTGTCCGCACTGCGTGTTCCTTGTCCCATCCCAATTCCGGCACCCGCGTCCCCCAACCGGCGCCTGCCGCCTGTGCATAAAGTGACCGCCGCTTTGCGGCAAGGGGCATCGTTTTCCGGGCGCGAAACCACTCGGAAAACCGGTCATACCGGCGAAAATCCGCCTATGAAAAATCCATACGGATCAGTCGGCTACCGCAAGGGGCCAGTAGAAATCCGGCGGCAACCCGGCCTCGGCCCGCTTCTCTTCGTTGAAGGGCGGCTTGAGCGGGCTGTGGAAATAGCGCTGCACCAGCGTATGAAACGCCTCTTTCGGGTCCATCTCGTGACGGCCGCACAGAAAGTGAAACCATTTCGAACCATAGGCCACGTGGGCGACTTCCTCGGCATAGATGGTTTCCAGCGCGGCCACCGGCCGATCCGCCCCGGCCTTGCGAAACAGTTCGATCATACCGGGTGTCACGTCCAGGCCGCGCGCCTCGAGCACCATCGGCACGACCGCCAGCCGCCCCATGAAATCGGTCGCGGTGTCTTCTGCGGCGCGCCACATGCCCGCATGGGCAGGCAGGGCCCCGTAATGGCTGCCCAGTTCTTCAAGACAGTCGCACATCAGGTTGAAATGCTTGGATTCTTCGTCTGCCGCCTTCACCCAGTCATCATAGAACCCCATCGGCATCCGGACGTCTGTAAAGCGCGCGATGATGTCCCAGTGCAGATCGACGGCGTTGAGTTCGATATGGGCCACCGCATGCAGCAATGCGATCCGCCCCGCGGGGCTGCCGGGCCTGCGGCGGGGCACGTCACGCGGGCTGAGCAATGCGGGATAATCGGGGCGGGCAGGGTGCATTGGCGGGGTTGCGTGGCCCACCTCAGGGCACGCGCCGGACTTGCGCGCGGCCTGCCATTCGGCGGCCAATCTGCGTGACAGCGCCGTTTTTTCCCGCCCGCCCGCGGTGCGCAGCACGGCTTCGGCCATCTGCGCCAGCGGCTGCATCACAGCGCCTCGACTGCGGCCAGCACCGCCTCGGCATGGCCCGGCACCTTGACCTTGGCCCAGACCATCGCCACGTGGCCGTTGGCGTCAATCAAGTATGTGGTGCGTTCGATCCCCATATATGTCTTGCCGTACATGTTTTTCTCTTTCCACACGCCATAGTCCTCGCAAACGCTGCCGTTTTCGTCCGACAACAGAGGCACGCTCAGATCGCGTTTCGTGGCGAATTTGGCGTGGCTGGCAACGCTGTCCTTGGATATCCCGAACACATTCGCTCCGGCCGCTTCGAATGCATCGAGGTGTTCGGAAAAGGCGATGGATTCCTTGGTGCATCCCGGTGTGTCGTCGCGCGGGTAAAAGTAGAGGACAACAGGGCCGCCTCTGAGGGCGGACAGGGTGACGTCGGTGCCGGTTCCGTCGGGCAGGGTGAAATCCGGGGCTGGGGTCGCGATATCGAGCATGTGCTTGGCCTTTTCGTCGGACATATGAAAGATGTGACTGGCATGATAGGTCGGGTCAGACAAGAATAAAGACATGAGCAGTACGCAAGCCGATACACCCGCGCCGCCAAAGCGGCGTCAAAGCCTGTGGCGGCGTCACAAGGTGGGCAGTCTGTTGGTGACATTGACCGTCACCGCGCTGCTTGGGCTTGTGCTGTATGTGCTGATGGGGCGGCCCGTATCCGCGCCGGACTGGTTGCGCGCGGAAATCGAAACGCGGGCCGCCGAAGCGCTCGGAACGGCGACCTTGCGCTTTGACGCGCTGGACCTCGTGGTCGAGGACAGCACCAGCCCACTGGTGCGCATGACAAATGTGCAGCTTGTTACGCAGGGCGGGGCCGAAATTGTCGCATTCTCCGAATTGCGGGCGAGTCTGTCGTTGCAGGACCTGATGCGCGGCGAGATGCGCCCGACCGAGATCGCGGTCAGCGGCATTTTTGCAAAGCTGCGCCGGCGCGCGGACGGCTCTGTTGTCTTGTCCGGGGGGCTTGATCTGTCGGCCCCCGAACGGCAGGCGGCCACCATGGCCGAACTGATCAAGCAGATCGACGGGCTGTTGATGCGCCCTGCGCTGTCTGCATTGCGCAAGGTCGACGTGCAGTCCCTGACGCTGCGGGTCGAGGATGTGCGCTCGGACCGGACGTGGACGGTGGATGGTGGACGGGTGCGCCTCGCCCATGCCGACAATACGGTGCGCATCACCTCGGACCTGGCATTGCTGAGCGGTGGACAGGGGGTTGCCACGCTTGAGGCCAATTACGAAAGCCGACTTGGCGAAGTCGCCGCGACCTTCGGGGCGACGGTCACCGATATCGACGCCGGTGACATTGCCACACTTGCCCCGCCCTTTGCCTGGCTCGACGTGCTGCGGGCGCCGATTTCCGGGGCGGTGCGCGCAGGGGTCACCCCGGACGGGCGGCTGGCGCCGATCAGCGCCACGCTGACGATTGCGGGCGGTGTCATTCAGCCAACAGATGCCACCCGGCCGATCCCTTTTGCGTCAGCGCGCAGCTATTTTTCCTACGATCCCGAGGCCCGGGTGCTGACCTTTGACGAATTGTCGGTGGCCAGCGCATGGATCACCGGCCAGATCGAGGGGCAGACGGTGCTTGGCCTGACCGAAGCGGGGCAGGTCGAGGATATCGTGGGCCAGTTCCGGTCGGCGCGCCTGACGGCGAATCCCAACGACCTGTATGACGCCGCCGTCAGCTTTGGCGCGGCAGAGATGGATTTCCGGCTGAGGCTTGATCCTTTCCGACTGGACGTCGGGCAGGCGGTGTTTCGCGATCAGGGGCAGATCCTGCTGGCCCGGGGTGTTCTCGGGGCTGATCCGGACGGCTGGCGCTATGCCGTGGACGGGCAGGTGGACAGCATCTCTCCCGGGCGCCTGCTTGAGCTTTGGCCGGAGGCGGCTGTGCCCAAGACCCGCACGTGGCTGGTCGACAATCTGATCGAAGGGACGCTCAGCAACGTGGATGTGGCGCTGCGCGGTGTGCCCGGTGCGGCGCCTGACGCCTTTCTCGGTTTCGAATACGACGACGCAGATGTGCGCTATGTCGATACCTTGCCTCCGGTCGAGGGTGCGCGTGGCACGGCCAGCCTGCTGGACAACCGGTTTGTGGTCACCGTCGATGCCGGACAGGTCACGGCCCCTCAGGGAGGCATTATCGAGGTCGGGGGGTCATCCTTTATCATTCCGGATGTCCGGGTAAAGGACGGAACGCCAGCCGTTGTGCGCGTCGCAAGCAGTGGCACGGTGACGGCGGCGCTGGCAATGCTGGACCTGCCTCCGCTGAACGTTCTGAGCAAGGCGGGCCTGCGTCCCGATCTGGCCGACGGACGCTTGCGCGTGACGGGCACGCTGGCGCTGCCTTTGCGCAAGGGGTTTGATCCGAATGAGCTGGTGTTCAATGCCACCGGTGCCGTGCGCGACGTATCAACCACCACACTGATCAAAGGGCGTCGGCTGGCCGCCAGCAACCTGGCAGTGACGGCCACCAACGAAAGGATCGCTGTCTCGGGGCCCGGCACGCTGGACGGTGTGCCGTTCAATGCCCAATGGGACCAGCCGATCGGGCCGGGGCCGCAGGCCAGCCGGGTGTCGGGCACAATCGAATTGTCCGAGCGCACGATTGATGCGTTCCGCCTTGGCCTGCCATCGGGGCTGGTCAGCGGGCAGGGCACCGGTGCGATGACGGTGGCGTTGCCGGTTGGCGGGGCCCCGCCGACCTTCACGCTGGAGACGGACCTGCTGGGTATCCGCCTGTCGGCGCCACCGCTGGGGTGGGCCAAGGGCGCGGGCACAGCCGCGACGCTGTCAATGGCCGGCCGACTGGGCGATGTGCCGCATGTGGATCGGCTGGCTTTGGATGCGCCGGGCCTGCAGGCAGAGGGCTCGGTCGATTTGCGGCCCGATGGCGGGCTGGAGCGCGCGCGGTTTGACCGGGTGCGCGTCGGTGCGTGGCTGGATGCGCCCGTTGACCTTGTCGGACGGGGCCGGGGTGCAGCCCCCGGTGTCGAGGTTCGCGGCGGCACTCTTGATCTGCGCCGCGCCGATTTTGGCGGGGCGGGTGCAGGCACCGGCGGCGGACAGGGCGGTGGCCCGCTGAGCCTGACGCTGGATCAATTGCAGATCACCGACACGATCCGCCTTACCGGCCTGCGCGGACAGTTCAGCATGACGCGCGGGCTGGACGGCAATTTTCTGGCCAGCATCAACAACGGGACCCCCATTCGCGGGCAGGTGCTGCCGCAAAACGGGCGCAGCGCCATTCGGGTGACGTCGGATGATGCAGGTGGGGTCGCGGCCTCGGCCGGGCTGCTGAAACAGGCGCGTGGCGGCACATTGTCGCTCACCTTGTTGCCGGTCGGGTCTGCCAGTTTCGACGGGACGCTGCGCATCGAGGATACCCGCATTCAGGACGCGCCCGCCATCGCCGCCCTGCTGAACGCGGCCAGCATTGTCGGGTTGCTGGACCAGATGCGCGGCAGCGGCATCCACTTTCAGGAGGTCGAGGCGGCGTTTCGCCTGACGCCCTCGACCATGGCGCTGACGCAGGCCAGCGCCGTGGGCCCCTCGATGGGCCTTTCGATGTATGGCACCTATGACGTGACGCGATCGCTGCTGGACATGCAGGGGGTGATCTCGCCGTTGTTTCTGGTGAACGGTATCGGCAGCATTCTGACCCGCAAGGGCGAAGGGCTGATCGGGTTCAACTATGCGCTGCGCGGGCCTGCCGCCAGCCCGCAGGTGCAGGTCAACCCGCTGTCGGCGCTGACGCCGGGGATGTTCCGCGACATCTTTCGCGCTCCGGCCCCCAGACTGCCCGATGTCGGTGCGGACACGGCCACCCCGACCAATCCCGAAGCATTCGCCCCCGAGGTACCCACCGAAACAAACGCACAGCGTCAGTTGCGCCTGCGCAATGAAGCCAGTGACAACCGCTGACACGCGGGTTAAGCGGCGGCCCATGAAACTCAGCGATTTCGACTTTGACCTGCCCGATGATCTGATTGCGACCCGGCCTGCCGTGCCGCGGTCGTCGGCGCGCCTGCTCGTGGCGCAGGGGGATGCGATTCACGACCGGCTGGTCACCGATCTGGTGGACTGGCTGCGCCCCGGCGATCTTTTGGTGCTGAATGACACGCGCGTCATCCCGGCACGCCTGTTTGGCACCCGCGCACGCCGCTCGGCCCAGGGCGAGACATCGGCCCGGATCGAGGTCACGCTGCTGGAACCGCGCAGCGATGGCACCTGGGCGGCCCTTGTCAAACCGCTGAAAAAGGTAAAGCCGGGCGAAGTGGTGCGCTTTTCCGCGGACCTGTCCGCGACGCTGACGGGCACGGGCGACGGGCAGGGGCATTTGCACTTCAACCTGACGGGTGATGATTTCGACGCGGCACTGGCACAGGCCGGGGCGATGCCGCTGCCGCCCTATATCGCCGCCAAACGGCCCGCAGATGCGCAGGACAAGGTGGACTATCAAACCATTTGGGCCCGCCACAGCGGTGCGGTTGCCGCGCCGACGGCGTCCCTGCACTTTGACGACGCCCTGATGGCTGCGGTGGCGCGGCGCGGGGTGCAAACCACCCATGTCACCCTGCATGTGGGCGCGGGCACGTTTCTGCCGGTCAAGGTGGACGATGTCACCACCCATAAAATGCACGCCGAATGGGGCCAGGTAAGCGCGCAGGCCGCCCGCGATATCGCGGATACCAGGGCGCGGGGCGGGCGGGTCATTCCTGTCGGCACCACCGCCCTGCGCCTGATCGAGACGATGGCGCGCGATGGTGGCATTGCCCCGTGGCAAGGCGAGACGGACATCTTTATCTATCCCGGCTTTAGCTTTCGCGTCACAGACGCGCTGATGACGAATTTTCATCTGCCAAGGTCCACGCTGATGATGCTGGTGTCGGCTCTGATGGGGCAGGAACGGGTGCGGCGCATCTATCAGCACGCGGTGGCGTCACGCTATCGCTTCTTTTCTTATGGCGATGCATCCCTGTTGTTGCCCGGGGGGTCGGACAACAAAACCGACACTTCCGCGTCGTTTTAACGAGCGACGCGCCCAGGCGCCCATGTCAGGGCACTGACAAGGCACCGTATCAGGAGATCGCGGCCATGTTCCAAGTCCTCTCAAGCGCATGGGCGTTGTTGCTGGGTATGAGCCTGCTGATGGTGGGCAACGGGATGCAGGGCACATTGCTGGGCATCCGGGGCGAGATCGAAGGCTTTTCGACACTTGAGATGTCGATTGTCATGTCGGCCTATTTTGCTGGATTCCTGGGCGGCAGCCGGATGGCGCCGGGCATGATCAAACGGGTCGGGCATGTGCGGGTCTTTGCGGCCCTCGCCTCGATCATTTCGGCGGTGATCCTGCTGTATCCGACGTTTGCCAACCCGTGGGTGTGGGCAATCGGGCGCGTGGTGATCGGGTTCGGATTTTCCGCCGTCTATGTGACGGCCGAAAGCTGGCTGAACGATGCGGCGGACAATTCGAACCGGGGCAAGGCGCTGTCGCTTTACATGATCGTGCAGACGCTGGGCATCGTGGTCAGTCAGGCCCTGTTGCTGACGGCGGACCCGTCCGGGTTCGTGCTGTTTGTGATCCCGTCCGTGCTGGTTTCCATCGCGATCACGCCGATCCTGTTGTCGATCAGTCCCACACCCGCTTTTGAAACCACCAAACCGATGACGCTGCGCACACTTGCGGGCAAGTCACCGCTGGGATGTTTCGGGATGTTCATGCTGGGCGGCGTGTTTTCGGCGCAATTCGGCATGTCGGCCGTCTATGGCGCCCAGGTCGGCCTGAGCGTGGCGCAAATCTCGACCTTTGTGGCGACGTTCTTTGTCGGGTCGGTGGTGCTGCAATATCCCATCGGCTGGATTTCGGATCGGATGGACCGGCGTGTGCTGATCATTGCGGTTTCTGCAATCGGTGCCATCGGGTCGTTGACCGGGTTCTTCCTTGGTCCGGACTTTACCATGCTTCTGATCACCGCATTTGTGGTGGGGGGCATGTCGAACCCGCTGTATTCACTGCTGATTGCGCATACCAATGACTTTCTCGAACATGAGGAAATGGCGGCGGCCTCGGGCGGCATGATCTTTATCAACGGTCTGGGTGCGGTGATGGGCCCGCTGATCGTGGGGGCGTGGATGGAAAACGCAGGGCCTGCGGCGTTCTACATGTTCACGACAGTGCTGTTTGTCATACTCGCCGTTTATGCCGCACATCGCGCAATACGTCGGGGTGCGCGTTTGGTCGAGGATACAGGCGTATATGTCGCAATGGGGCAGGGTTATGCGACACCTTTGACCATGGAATATGCACAGGAATACGCCATTCAATCCGATCTGGCCGGAGACGATGACGACAAAGCTGCATAATGTCGTATTTCGTGATTGGGCGCGCAAAAAAGAGTTGTGTAACGATTTGATGACGGGGCATGGGAGCAGGAGTGAACACCATGGTAGGTCCGGACGATATATTGCGGTTCTGGTTGGACGAATGCAGTCCCGAGCACTGGTTCCAGAACGACGCGGCATTCGATGAAACGATCCGCAATCGCTTTGGCGCGGCGTGGCAGGGCGTCACCGAAGGGCGGTATGCGCTTTGGCTGACCTATCCTAACGGGGCGCTGGCCTATACGATCCTCACTGATCAATTGTCGCGCAACATGTTCCGGGGGCAGGATCAGGCGTTTGTGATGGACCGTGCCGCGCTGGCGGCGGCCAAATCCGCGATCGCCAAAGGTTGGGATTTGCGGGTCGAACAACCCGCGCGCGTATTCTTTTACATGCCCCTCGAACATTCCGAAAACCTGAGCGATCAGGACCGTGCGGTGCGTCTGATCAGCGAGCGGATTGATGATTCGACCTTTTTGCTGCATGCGCGCGCGCACCGCGAGGTGATCCGCCAGTTTGGCCGCTTTCCGCACCGAAACGCTTGCATGGGGCGCAAATCGACGGCTGTCGAACGGGCCTTTCTGGACAATGGCGGATATGGTGCATTGCTGCGCCGGTTCGAACAGGCCGCCGCTGCCTGAGCCACAGGCTGCAAGGCCCACCGCCCCCGGGCGCAGACGTCGAAGTGTCGCGCATATGTTGCGTTGAGGTCGCCACAGAATTGGTTTAACGGTAAACTAATTCTGATGCGAGCTTGGCGAGGACAGTGATATGGCAGCGAAATCCTTTGATGTGGTGGTGGTCGGATCCGGCCCCGGCGGATATGTGGCGGCCATCCGTGCGGCCCAGCTGGGCCTCAGCACCTGTGTGGTCGAACGCGAGCATCTGGGCGGTATCTGCCTGAACTGGGGGTGTATCCCGACCAAGGCGATGCTGCGCAGTTCCGAAGTGTTCCACCTGATGCACCGGGCCAAGGAATTCGGGCTGAAGGCCGACAATGTCGGTTACGATCTGGACGCCGTTGTCAAACGCTCGCGTCAGGTCGCGGGGCAGTTGTCGGGCGGCATCGGCCATCTGCTGAAAAAGAACAAGGTAACCGTGATCATGGGCGAGGGGACGATCCCCGCCAAGGGCAAGGTGTCGGTCAAGACCGACAAGGGCATCGAAGAGATCAGCGCCAAGAATATCATCCTGGCCACCGGCGCGCGGGCCCGCGAATTGCCGGGGCTAGAGGCGGACGGCGATCTGGTCTGGACCTACAAGGCGGCCCTGACCCCCAAGCGGATGCCGAAAAAGCTGCTGGTCATCGGATCGGGCGCCATCGGCATCGAATTTGCCAGCTTTTACAACACGCTGGGCTCTGACACGACCGTGGTCGAGGTGATGGACCGCGTGTTGCCGGTAGAGGACGCCGAAATCAGTGCCTTTGCCAAGAAGTCCTTTGAAAAGCAGGGCATGAAGATCATGCAAAAGGCGATGGTCAAGCAGCTTGACCGCGCCAAGGGCAAGGTGACGGCCCATATCGAGGTTGGCGGCGAGGTCGAAAAGCACGACTTTGACACGGTGATTTCCGCCGTGGGCATCGTCGGCAACGTGGAAAATCTGGGCCTCGAACAACTGGGTGTCAAGATCGACCGGACCCATGTGGTCACGGACGAATATTGCCGCACCGGGGTTGAGGGTGTGTATGCCATTGGCGACATCGCAGGCGCTCCGTGGCTGGCCCACAAGGCGTCCCACGAGGGCGTGATGGTGGCCGAGCTGGTCGCGGGCAAGAACGATGTGCACCCGATCAAACCCAATTCCATCGCCGGATGCACCTATTGCCACCCGCAGGTCGCCAGCGTCGGCCTGACCGAGGCCAAGGCCAAGGAAGCGGGCTATGACATCAAGGTCGGCAAGTTCCCCTTTATCGGCAACGGCAAGGCCATCGCCCTGGGCGAGCCCGAGGGGATGATCAAGACCGTGTTCGACGCCAAGACCGGCGAATTGCTGGGCGCGCACATGATCGGGGCCGAAGTCACCGAACTGATCCAGGGCTATGTCGTGGGTCAGGCGCTGGAAACCACTGAAGAAGACCTGATGCACGCCGTCTTCCCGCATCCGACCCTGTCGGAAATGATGCACGAAAGCGTGCTGGACGCCTATGATCGCGTCATACACATGTAAGCCATCTGTCACGCACAGATACGACACTTGAAGCCCCGGCAATTCGCACATAGCCGGGGCTTATGTCAGAGCGCACCAATTTTTCTCTCGTATTTGTTCTTTGGGGCGCTGGCCTTGGGGCCGCGGGGCAATACGCCAAGATCAGCGTGATCTTTGATCGGCTCGAAGCGGTCTATCCGAACGCCGGGGCGGCGCTTGGGTTCATCGTGTCGCTTGTCGGCCTTGTCGGCATCTTGCTGGGGGTCGTGGCCGGGCTGGTGGTGGCGCGCATCCGCTATCGGCGCGCGATGCTTTGGGCGTTGTGGGCGGGGGCGGCGATGTCGCTGTTTCAGGCCACTTTGCCCGCCCTGCCGCTGATGCTGGCCAGTCGTGTGATCGAGGGGATGTCACACCTGGCCATTGTGGTCGCGGCACCCACCCTCATCGCTCAGGTCAGTGCCGCGCGGCACACAGGCCTGACGCTGACCTTGTGGAGCACGTTTTTCGGCGTTGCATTCACCTTGCTGGTGGCCCTGGGTCTGCCGCTGGTCGATGCGCTTGGGCTGCCGGCGCTGTTTGTGGTGCACGGGGTCTGGATGCTGGTTTTTGCACTCGTTCTGACAACAACCCTGCGCCCTGTCGAAACTGCGGCCGAAACCGCGTTGTCCCTGCGCGGCATCCTGGCGGATCACGTGACCATCTACCGCTCGCCGCGCATCGCGGCACCTGCGGCCGGGTGGTTGTTCTATACGTTTTGCTTTTTGGCGATCCTCACCGTGCTGCCGCCCTACATCGCACATGAGTGGCGGGCATGGGTGCTGGGCACGATGCCGCTGGTGTCCATCGCGGTGTCGATGACGCTGGGGGTGGCTGCGTTGCGGATCATCACGGCGGTGCAACTTGTCCAGTTGGGCTTTGCTTTCTGTGTCGCTGCCCTTGTGTGGTTGTTGCTGGTTCCCGGAAACCCTGCGGCCTGCCTTGCGCTGGCGGGCGCGCTGGGGCTGGTGCAGGGGGCGAGTTTTGCGGCCATCCCGCACCTGAACGCAACCGCGCCCACGCAGGCGCAGGCCTATGGCGCGCTGGCCCAGACGGGCAATCTGGGCAACACCATCGGCACGCCTGCGCTGTTGATGATTCTCGGGGCTGCGGGATATGCGGGCATGATCTGGACGGCGATTGTGATGTTGTCTTGCGGGTTTTTCGTGCATGTGTGGATGGCGGCGCGGCGATCCCACTGACATGAGACGGCAACAGGGCGTATGTTCCCGACATGTTCTCATTTTTTCATTGGCGCTCGGGCATGGGTGGCCTATGTACGAATTGTTAATCCGGGGGGCTGATCATGGCCGAGCAAAAGAACATCGAGGTGCGCGGCGCGCGCGAGCACAACCTCAAATCCATCGACGTCGATATCCCTCGTGACCAACTGGTTGTGATCACTGGGCTTTCCGGGTCGGGCAAGTCGTCACTGGCCTTTGATACCATCTATGCCGAAGGACAGCGGCGGTACGTGGAATCGCTGTCGGCCTATGCGCGTCAGTTCCTTGACATGATGCAGAAACCGGATGTGGATCACATCAGCGGCCTGTCGCCTGCGATTTCCATCGAACAAAAGACGACGTCCAAGAACCCGCGTTCAACCGTTGGCACCGTCACCGAAATCTACGACTACATGCGCCTGCTGTTCGCGCGCGTCGGCACCCCCTACAGCCCCGCAACCGGCAAGCCGATCGAGGCCCAGCAGGTGCAGGACATGGTGGACCGCATCATCGCGCTGGAGGACGGCACGCGCGCCTATCTGCTGGCCCCGATCATCCGCGACCGCAAGGGTGAATACCGCAAGGAATTCATCGAGTTGCGCAAGCAGGGGTTCCAGCGGGTCAAGGTCGACGGCACCTTTTACGAGTTGGATGAGCCGCCGACGCTGGACAAGAAATTCCGCCATGACATCGACGTCGTGGTCGATCGGATCGTGGTGCGCGAAGGGCTGGAAACGCGGCTGGCGGATTCCTTGCGCACCGCGCTTGATCTGGCCGACGGCATCGCCATTCTGGAAACCGCCCCGGGTGGGCGCGAGGACGACGAAGGCGCGGGCGATCCCGAGCGCATGACATTCTCGGAAAAATTCGCCTGCCCGGTCAGCGGCTTTACGATTCCCGAGATCGAGCCGCGCCTGTTTTCCTTCAACGCACCTTTCGGGGCTTGCCCAACCTGCGACGGGTTGGGGCAGGAACTGTTCTTTGACGAACGCCTCGTGGTGCCGGATCAGGGCCTGAAAATCTATGACGGCGCGCTGGCCCCGTGGCGCAAGGGCAAGTCGCCCTATTTCCTGCAAACCATCGAAGCCATTGCAAAACATTACGAATTCGACACCCAGACCCAGTGGAAAGACCTGCCCGCCCATGTGCAACAGGTGTTCCTTTATGGCTCGGGCGACGAGGAAATACCGTTCCGCTATGACGAGGGGGGCCGCGTCTATCAGGTCACCCGCGTGTTCGAGGGGGTGATCCCCAACATGGAACGCCGCTATCGCGAAACCGACAGCAACTGGATTCGCGAAGAATTCGAGCGCTATCAGAACAACCGCCCCTGTGGCGCTTGCTGCGGCTATCGTCTGCGCCCCGAAGCGCTGGCGGTCAAGATCGGCCCCGGCGGAGATGCGGACAAGCTGCTGCATGCGGGTCAGGTGGTGCAGATGTCGATCCGCGAGGCTTATGACTGGTGTTCGGCGGTGCCCGAACATCTGAGTGTGCAGAAAAACGAGATCGCGCGCGCGATTCTGAAAGAGATCCGCGAACGCCTCGGGTTCCTGAATAACGTGGGATTGGAATACCTTACGCTGTCACGTTCAAGTGGCACACTGTCGGGCGGCGAAAGCCAGCGCATCCGGCTGGCCAGCCAGATCGGGTCGGGCTTGACCGGTGTTCTCTATGTGCTGGACGAGCCGTCCATCGGCCTGCATCAGCGCGACAATGACCGGCTGCTCGGCACCCTCAAGAACCTGCGGGATCAGGGCAACACCGTGATCGTTGTCGAACATGACGAGGAAGCGATCCGCGAGGCGGACTACGTGTTCGACATCGGCCCCGGCGCGGGTGTGCATGGCGGTGAAGTGGTGGCACATGGCACGCCTGCTGACATTGCTTCGCATCCGGCCTCGATCACTGGGCAATACCTGACGGGCACCCGCGCAATCGCCGTGCCCGCCGTCCGGCGCAAGGGCAAGAAGGGCAACAAGAAAGTCACCGTGGTCAAGGCCACCGGCAACAACCTGCAAAACGTCACGGTCGATTTCCCGCTGGGCAAATTCGTCTGTGTGACGGGCGTGTCCGGCGGGGGTAAATCGACGCTGACCATCGAGACGCTTTTCAAGACCGCCTCGATGCGCCTCAATGGCGCGCGCCAGACACCCGCACCCTGCGAGACGATCAAGGGGCTGGAACATCTGGACAAGGTGATCGACATCGACCAGCGCCCCATCGGGCGCACGCCGCGCAGCAACCCGGCGACCTATACGGGGGCCTTCACCCCGATCCGCGACTGGTTCGCAGGCCTGCCCGAAGCCAAGGCGCGCGGCTACAAGCCGGGGCGCTTTTCGTTCAACGTCAAGGGCGGGCGCTGTGAGGCCTGTCAGGGCGACGGCGTGATCAAGATCGAGATGCACTTTTTGCCGGACGTTTATGTGCAGTGCGAAACCTGCAAGGGCGCGCGTTACAACCGCGAAACACTTGAGATCAGGTTCAAGGGCAAATCCATTGCCGATGTGCTCGACATGACGGTCGAGGACGCGCAGGGCTTTTTCCAGGCGGTGCCGAGCATTCGTGAAAAGATGGATGCGCTGATGCGGGTGGGTCTTGGCTATATCAAGGTGGGCCAGCAGGCCACGACCCTTTCGGGGGGCGAGGCGCAGCGGGTCAAACTGTCAAAGGAACTCAGCAAGCGGTCGACCGGGCGCACGCTGTATATTCTGGATGAACCGACAACGGGTCTGCATTTCGAGGATGTGCGCAAGTTGTTGGAAGTGCTGCATGAACTGGTCGATCAGGGCAACACCGTGATCGTGATCGAACACAATCTGGACGTGGTGAAAACCGCCGACCACATCATCGACATTGGCCCCGAAGGCGGCGATGGCGGCGGGCGCGTCGTGGCGACGGGCACGCCCGAAGAGGTGGCCGGGAACAGCGACAGCCACACAGGCCACTACCTCAAGCCGATGCTGAGCGCGCGCAAGGTTGCGGCGGAATAGACGGGCGCGGGCCGCCCTTTTCAGCCCCGCCCGCGCGCCGCAAAGCGCGGCAGCATAGCGGAAAAATCCTTGCCGCGCCCGTCTTCGTCCGCGACAAAGGTTTTGTACAGTTCCAGCGCCCGCGCGCCCATCGGCGTATCCGCGTCCACGGCTTTGGCGGCCTGCTGGCTCAGCCCCAGATCCTTCAGCATCAATTCGGCTGCAAATCCGGGTTTGTAGTCATTGTCCGCAGGGCTGTCCGGCCCGACGCCGGGGGCCGGGCAATAGGCGTTCATCGACCAGCTGAACCCCGACGACGTGCTGACGACATCGAACATCTTTTGCCGGTCCAGCCCCAGTTTGTCGGCCAGTGCAAAAGCTTCGCAGGTGGCGATCATGGTGGCGCCGAGGATCATGTTGTTGCAGATCTTGGCCGCCTGACCGGCGCCGGCCTCGCCACAATGCACAGCCTTCTGGCCCATGATGTCGAACAGCGGCCCGGCCGTGGCAAAGGCGGCGGCCGAGCCGCCCGCCATGAAGGTGAGCGTGCCGCCCGCAGCCCCGCCAATGCCGCCCGAAACAGGGGCGTCGACGAACAGGAGGCCCGCCGCCTCCGCCTGTTTTGCCACGGCGCGCGCGCTGTCGACATCCACGGTCGAACAGTCAATCAGGGTGGCGCCCCCGCGCATGGCGGGGATGATCTCGTTCGCGACAGAGCGCAGGATGTCGCCATTCGGCAGCATGGTGATCACGACATCCGCACCTTGCACCGCGTTCACCGCGCTTGGTGCAGAGGTCACGCCGCTGGCCGTTGTCCCGGCGACGTCGAAACCGACGGTCTCGTGCCCTGCCGCAGCCAGGTTCGCAGCCATCGGCGCGCCCATATTGCCAAGGCCAATAAATCCGATCTTCATGCCCGTTCCTCCGAAGGTGAGTGCGTTTTTGCCCAATGGCATCAACATCTTGCTGACGGCAGTCGCGGGTACGTTGCCATCCGCATATTGCCACTGGGGATTGCGATCCTTGTCGATGATGGCGGCGCGTATCCCTTCGAGGAAATCGCCATGCAGCATCGCGCGGGCGGTAAAGCGGTATTCCAGATCCAGCGCTTTTTCCAGGGTCAGCGAGGGGCCGCGCAACCGGTGCAGGGTTTCGATGGTACAGGCCATGGACAGGGGGCTGTTGCGGCCCATTGCCTTGAGCGTGGCGCGGGCAAAGTCGCTGTCTTCGGCGCGCAGGGTGGTCAACACGTCGCTTAAGGCAGCGCCGTAAAAGTGGCGGTCAATGTCGGGTATCGCGGCCTGGACCGGACCGGCTGGGGGGGGCGTGGCGGCAACCGTCAGCGGTGCAGGATCACCCGTCATTTCCAGCTGTGCAATCAGGTCCGGCCATTGGCCTTCAGGAATGTAAAGGTCTGCAAAACCTGCAAAAATCGCGTCCCCCGCATTCATCCGCGCCGCAGTCGTGCCAAGGTATTCGCCCAGTCGACCGGGCGCGAGGGCCAGCATCAGCGAGCCGCCCACATCCGGCACAAGTCCAATGCCGCATTCCGGCATTGCAATCTGACTGGTGTCGCCCACAACCCGGTGCGAACCGTGACAGCCAATGCCGACACCACCGCCCATGGTAAAGCCCTGAAGGAAGCTGACGACCGGTTTGGGAAACTGGAAGATCTTGTGGTTCAGGCGGTATTCATCGGCCCAGAATTTCTGCCCATAGGCGTAGTCGCCCGCCATTCCGGTCGCATACAACTCGGCAATATCCCCGCCCGAACAGAAGGCGCGGTCGCCTTCGGCGTCCAGCACGACGACGTCCACGGCGGGGTCTGTGCGCCACATGTCAAAGGCGTGTTCAACGGCGAGACACATGTCGTATGTCATCGCATTGAGCGCCTGTGGGCGTTGCAGGGTGATCCGGCCCGCGCGCCCGGTGATGCGGAAGGAGATATCGCTCATCTGTTTTTCAACATGTCGCGCGCCACGATGACGCGCATGATTTCATTGGTGCCTTCCAGAATCTGGTGCACTCGCAGATCGCGCACCAGCTTTTCGATGCCGTAATCGGCAAGGTATCCGTATCCGCCGTGCAGTTGCAGGCATTGATCGACGACTTTCGATCCGGTCTCGGTCACGAATTTCTTGGCCATGGCGCAGAATTTGGTCGCATCGGGTGCGCCCGTGTCCAGCTTCCACGCGGCCTGACGCAGAAAAGTGCGCGCGGCCTGCAATTCGATCTCCATATCCGCCAGCCGCCATTGCAGCCCCTGAAACTGGTCGATGGGCTGGCCAAAGGCGCGGCGTTCGCCCATATACGCCAGCGTCGCGGTGATCGCGGTTTGCGCGGCCCCCAAGGAACAGGCGGCGATGTTTAGGCGACCGCCATCCAGCCCCATCATCGCATATTTGAAACCCTGACCTTCTTCTCCCACCAGATTTGCGCTGGAAATGTTGCAATTGTCGAATTGAACTTGCGTGGTCGGCTGGCTGCGCCAGCCCATTTTATCCTCAAGCCCGCCGAAACTGAGGCCCTCTGTTCCGTCCTCGACATAGACGGTCGACACACCCTTTGGCCCATCCGCGCCCGTGCGCACCATACAGACATACGCATCCGAATATCCGCCGCCCGAGATGAAGGCCTTGGTGCCGTTCAGCACATATCCCTCGTTGGTGCGCTCCGCACGGGTGCGCAGGGCGGCGGCGTCCGATCCGCTGCCCGGTTCGGTCAGGCAATAGCTCAGCACGGTGTCCATGCGCAGCACGCCGGGCATCACGCGGGCCTTCAGTTCGTCCCCGGCAAAGCTGTCGAGCATTTTGGCACACATGTTGTGGATCGACAGGAAGGCGGCGACAGAGGGGCAGGCCATGCTGAGCGCTTCGAACACCAGTGTCGCATCCAGACGGCTGAGGCCCGCACCGCCCGCGTCTTCGGAGACATAGAGCGAGGCAAAGCCAAGTGCGCCCAGCTTGGGCCACAACTGTTTCGGGATCGTCCCGTCGGCTTCCCAGATGCGGGCGAAAGGTGCGATTTCCTCCTGTCCGAACGCATGGGCCATGTCGAAGATGGCGCCTTGTTCCTCGCTCAGTCCAAAATCCATACCGTCCTCCACAATGTTGCTGGCCGCAGTTTTTTCGGTCTTTGCGCGGTGATTGGCAAGGCGTGATCGCGCCGCCCTAAAGGTCGTGCTGGAATTCCTCGATCAGGTGTCTGACCACCGCGCGCGCGCCTTCGCCTTTGGGGGCGGCGTCATAGACGGCGCGCTGGCGCGTGGCGCTGGTGCCTGTGCGGGCAATGGCGCACAGTGCCTCGATTTCGCCGCGTGTGCCAAGTGCTTCGGTGTCTTCGGACAGCAGGTCGGCCAACTCGTCCATCAGCTCGTCCACCGGTCGGATGCGACGCTCGCCAAAGTCGATCAGCCCCTCGCTCACCCCGTAGCGCTGCGCGCGCCAGCGGTTTTCGGCGATTAGAAAACGGTCATAGGTGCGCCAGCCCAGATTGCGATCGCGCATCCGCATCAGCATCCGCACCAGCGCCTGTTTCAGAGCGGCCAGCGCGACGGCATCCTCCAGCCGGGGCTGGACGTCGAAGATGCGCGTCTCAAGGGTCGGGTAGCGATCGGAGGGGCGCAGATCCCACCAGATCTTTGTCGTATCCTCGATCACGCCCAGCTCAATCAGCGTGCCGGTCGTGCGCTTGTAGGACTCCCAGCTTGAAAAGGACGGCGGCAGGCCCGTGCGCGGCAGGTTGTCGAAAACCGACAGGCGATAGGAGGCAAGCCCGGTGTCGTGCCCCTCCCAGAACGGCGAAGAGGTGGACAGCGCCAGCATATGCGGCAGGAAATAGCTGAGTTGCGGCATCAGATCGACCCGCATGGTCTGCGAGTCGATCCCGGCGTGCACATGCATCCCACAGATCAGCATCCGGCGGGCGACATCCGCCATTTCCCGTTCCAGATCGCTATAGCGTTGCTTGTCGGTGAATTCCTGCGCCTTCCAGTCGGAAAACGGATGGCAGGACACGGCGATAGGGGCCAGGTTGTGATGGGACGCACAGCGCAGCACAGTGGCCCGCAAGCGCTTGAGGTCGGCGCGCGCCTCATCCGCAGTCTTGCAGACCTTTGTGCCGATTTCGATCTGGCATTGCAGGAATTCGGGCGAGACCTGATTGCCCAACTCGCACTGACAGGCTTCCATCAATGCGTCGGGTGCCGGGGCCAGCGCCATCGTGTCGAGATCGACAAGAAGGTATTCCTCTTCGATCCCGATTGTGTAGTCTAGGTCTGAAATTGCCATGCGCTCTGCGCTCCCGCCTTGCTCGTTCCTGAGCAAATCAGACACGCGAGCGGACGGCAAGAGCGGTGTCGGGGCCGCGCCTAGCCGACGATGATCCTGGCCCGCATCCGCGGATGGATCGAGCAGAAGTAATCGCCCGACATGTCGGCGGTGACGGTGATTTCGGCGCTGTCATTCAACTGCAGGTTTCTGGTCTTCCAGTCTTTGGCAGTGCTGGTCGCGTTATGGGGCACCCGGTCGAGGTTGGTCCAGCGGATGCGGTCGCCGGGTTTGACAGTCAGTTCGGCCGGATCGAACGCAAATTTCTTGATCTCGATCTGGTGGGTCATCCCGTCCGAGCCCGCAGCGGCGGGAAGTGCGGCAACGGCGGCGCAGGCGGCAGCGCCCGCGATCAGGGTGCGTCGGGTCGTTTTCGGGTTTGTCATGTCTGTCTCCTCACTTGTGGACTGCTTTCAAGCTGTGCGCCTGCGAGCCCCCGCACAAGCCTGCTGCAGTAAAGGACGCTCACAAGTTCGCGAGATCGGGCGGCAGGCGGCGAAAAGTCGCAACCGTCCGCCGGGGTGGCGCGGTTACTCCATGACCGGAATGGAAAATTCGCCGCCTTCCTTGGTACCGCTTGGCCAGCGCGCTGTCACCGTCCTGGTGCGGGTGTAGAATTTGAACGCATCCGGTCCGTGCTGGTTGAGATCGCCGAATACCGATTTCTTTCCGATTGCGGGCGTCACGCGGGCCTACAGATCGTCGCCGGCAAATGTGTCGAGCATCCCGGCGCACATGTTGTGGATCGACAGAAAGGCGGCGACAGACGGGCCGGCCATCCTGAGTACCTCGAACACCCGTGTCGCATCCGGACGGCTGAGGCCCGCACCGCCCGCGTCTTCGGAGACATGGAGCGAGGCAAGGCCAAGTGCGCCCAGCTTGGGCCATACCTGTTTCGCGGATAGTGCCTTGTGCTTCGCCCGTGCGGACGCGCGGCGCGATCCGGTCTTGTCCAGACGCATGGGCCATATCGAAGATGGAGACCTGTTCTTCTGCCAGTGCGAAATCCATGCATTCTCCGGTGTTTGGTTGGAATATGCCACGTTCGCAGCGGAATGGACCTCCCATAAAAAAGGCAGCCCGAGAGCTGCCTTTCAGTGTGGTGCTTCCGTCGAAGTCAGAAGATAAGGAAGTCGTCGTAGACGGGCTCTTCTTCCTCTTCTATCGGTGGTTCATAGATTGTATCAAAGCCGATGTCTTCCAACATGGCCAACGTCAGATCGGTGATCGGCTCGTCATTGTCGGTGACGTATGTGGTTCCCATCTCGTTACCCACTGATTCCGACAGATGCCCTGCGCCATCAAGCGGCACTGCGCTGCCATAGACGTCTACGGCGTTTTCCCCCGTGAAGGTGTTGTTCGAAATGAGCCCGTTCTGGACCCATGTGGTGCCAAACCCGATCGCGTGCATCATTTCGTGCATCATCAGTTCGTCCAGCACACCTTGGCTTTCGGCCGTGCCGATGTCGTTTGAATCCAGACGAACGCCGCCTTCGGCCACCATGTTGTCACTGCGCAACTGTATCCAGCCGCCCTGACCCCAGGCACCACCGCCGCCGTCAATGTTTTCGCTGTAAAGCTGAATGCGCACATCGTCGACATCGCCGTAATCCTCCAGATCACCGATGATGATATCGCTCAGAGTTTCGGCCTGCCCGGCTGCCATCTCTTTCTGCGAGTCTGTCCAGAAACCATTGAACACCAGTTCCAAATTGAAACCGTCGGGCGTGTCACCACCGCTGAGATAGGTGTTTGCATTCAACCAGCCAAACTCCGTGGTGGGGGCAGGGGTCGGTTCTGGTTCAGGTGTGGGTTCGGGATCTGGCGTGGGTTCGGGGGTGGGCTCCGGTTCGGGCGTCGGTTCGGGTTCGGGCGTCGGTTCGGGTTCGGGCGTTGGTTCGGGCTCAGGTATGGGGTCCGGCGTCGGCGTTTCGGTTTCGTCAGTTTCATCGACGACCTTGTTCTTTCCCTTGCCGTTGCCTTTGCCGCCGCCGCCGTCGTCTGATGTGGTGCCGTCGTTTGTGTTCTTGCCACCCTTGCCGCCGCGTGCCTCTGCGACGTCGCCAAATTCGAAATGATCAATATCGGATAGATCAGGATCATGTGTGTCATGATCGTCCATGCGGCCCAGCAAATCGTCCTGATCAGTGGACATGTAGCCGCCGAAAACGACGCCGCTCTCTGCGCCCGCGTCCGAACCCCCGTCACTGTCAGGCACGTCGGGTTGTTTGGACATCATAGCCGCCGCAGAAACTTTGGACCCGATTGAAGGGGTGTCTTTGGCTGGCGTGGTTTCCAGAATGTCACGGACCTCTTTGCCCAGGCCTTTGGTCTGCGCAAAAAAACCGGTGACGGCGTTTTCATCAAATCCCAATGGCAAAAGACGGTCGGACGCATGGGTGTTGTAGCCACCCATTGGGTTCATCTTGTTCATTCTCACTGCTCCGCTCAATTCTTGACCGCATCTTGGGTGCGCGGTAATTGAGCCGACAGTAGGGCAAGAAAAAGGCGCCTCACAGGGCGCCTTTCCTAATCATATAGCCGCTTTGAAGTTTAAGCGGATTTCCGCGCGCGCTTGCGCATGTATGCGCCGACGCCAATGACAGTGAGCATGAGGGGCAGACCGGCTGGAACCGGCACCGGCGGCGGTGACGTGTTCGGACCGCACCCGAAACTGCCGGGCTGACAGGGGCCACGTACCCAAGCGGATACGTTACTAATACCTGCCACTCCGCCGTTGTTGGCATTCACAAACGCGGAGACGACATCACCAGAAGTGTTAAAGGGTCCGTTGAAGAGATAGGCGACCCAATTGTCAGGGTCGATATTACCACCACCGCCCTTCTGGACAATCATCAGGTTGCTGAAAGCTGCCAAGGCGCCGTTAATCGCCCATGTGCCCCCATTTGCACCGCCCGTGTACGAAAATCCAATATCGACAGTGCCACTTTCGGCCGCGCCTGCGATATTCTGCTTACCCGCATAAATCCAGTCTCCAAACCCAAACGGTGTGTCTGGATTGATTGTTCCCGGTGCGGGATTGTTCTTGACCTGATTGGTGCTTCCGACAGCGCAACCGTCATTCGTACCACCAACTCCGACAACATCGTCCACGTTAAATTGAATTGTCGAGGAACAGCTTGTTGTCGCAGCGCTCGCGCCACTTCCAAATCCCATACCCACAACAGCGACTGCTGCAACTAAAATTCCGGGTTTCAGGCTAATCATAAGTCACCCTCTCCTGATACTGACACCTCGGGCCAAAGCCCGAGCACTTTTGATTTTCATTAATCGGACAAGGTAATGACACAATTGCCCCAATTCATCAAAGCTATTGTTGATTTTTTACAGAGTTCTAACGTGGGTGGTAATTAATTCAATTATAGGTAGAGCATTGCGCGAAATCTGACGAATACGACAATTGCCAATTGCCGGGAAACACGTGCCGGTTGTAGGCACCTGCCGCAGAGCATCAGCAATTTGTGAACTTTCGAGGCTTTTATATGGTGTGATTCGCGCCTGACACCTGTGCGTCATCTGTCAACAAAACGAGACACCCGCGCTTTCGGGTACCTCGTTGTTGCTGGATCGAGACTATTCCATCACAGGAATGGAAAATTCGCCGCCTTCCTTGATACCGCTCGGCCAGCGCGCTGTCACCGTCTTGGTCCGGGTGTAGAATTTGAACGCATCCGGTCCGTGCTGGTTCAGATCGCCGAACACCGATTTCTTCCACCCGCCAAAGGTGTGATAGGCCAGCGGCACAGGGATCGGCACATTGATGCCCACCATGCCGATATTGATCCGGTTGGCAAAATCGCGCGCCGCATCGCCGTCGCGGGTAAAGATCGCGGTGCCGTTGCCATATTCGTGGTCCATCGCCAGGCCGATTGCCTCTTCATAGCTTTGGGCGCGCACGGTCGACAGGACAGGGCCAAAGATTTCCTGGGTGTAGATGTCCATATCCCTGGTCACGTGATCAAACAGGTGCGGACCGACGAAAAAGCCGTCCTCATAGCCCTGAAGATTGAAATTGCGCCCGTCCACCACCAGTTTGGCGCCCTGATCAATGCCCGTCTGCACAAGCCGTTCGATGTTGGCCTTGGCGGCGGCCGTCACCACGGGGCCGTAATCGACGTCCTTGCCGGCGGTGTAGGGCCCCACTTTGAGCTTTTCGATGCGCGGCACCAGCTTTTCGATCAGGCGGTCGGCGGTGTCGTCGCCCACAGGAACCGCGACCGAGATCGCCATGCAGCGTTCGCCCGCCGCCCCGTACCCGGCCCCGATCAGCGCGTCGGCGGCCTGATCCATGTCCGCATCGGGCATGACGATCATGTGGTTCTTGGCGCCGCCGAAACACTGCACGCGTTTGCCGTTGGCACAACCGGTACCATAGATATATTCGGCAATCGGGGTCGATCCGACAAAGCCGATGGACTGGATCACGTCGTGATGCAGGATCGCATCCACCGCTTCCTTGTCGCCGTTCACGACTTGCAGGATGCCTTTGGGCAGGCCCGCCTCTTCCATCAGTTCGGCCAGCATCAGCGGCACGGACGGGTCACGTTCGGACGGTTTGAGGATAAAGGCGTTGCCGCAGGCAATAGCGGGCGCAAACATCCACATCGGGATCATGGCCGGAAAGTTGAACGGGGTAATGCCGGCCGTCACGCCCAGAGCCTGCCGCATGGAAAACATGTCGATGCCGGGGCCCGCTGAATCCGTGTATTCGCCCTTCAGCAGATGCGGCGCACCGATGCAGTATTCCACCACTTCCAGCCCGCGCTGTACGTCACCGGCAGCATCCGGCAGCGTCTTGCCGTGCTCACGGCTCAGCGCCTCGGCCAGCTTGTCCATGTCGCGGTTCAGCAGGTCGACGAATTTCATCATCACCCGCGCGCGACGCTGTGGGTTCACGGCGGCCCATGCGGGTTGCGCACGCGCCGCGATTTCGACCGCTTGGCCGACTTCGGCCGTCGAGGCGAGCGGCACGCGGGCCTGCACTTCGCCTGTGGCCGGGTTCATCACATCCGCAAAGCGGCCCGAAGTGCCAGCGACATGGGCGCCGTCGATATAGTGCGTGAGGTCTTGCATGGGGTCTCCTGTAGCGCGCGACATGCGCGGATCGGTATGGTGTGGGCCGCAGCCGTTCGACACCGGGCTGCGACACGCGCCCGGCGCGTTGCCGCATACGATAACGCCCCCAATAGCCGGGTAAAAGGGGCAAGTCGGCGATTTGGCGAACCATGCGAATGCGCACCGTGCGGGCGCGCCGTTTTTGCGTATCCGAGGCGACGGCAGTCTCGAAAATCGTGTAATAACAGTATGATAAGGCGTGATGTGCACGTGCGTGACGACCCCCGATCCTTGCACAGACCTGCCGCGCGGAACGGCGCCGAACCTGTGGCGGCCTCATTGCACACTTGACACAGGGCGGTGTTGCACCTGACGCTTGAGGCAATCAGTTGTAACCAGAAGGACCAAACCATGCTTGTGCACCAGATTCTCAAGTCGAAATCCGATGATGCTGTGGTCACTGTGCAGCCGGATGCGCTGGTTTCGGAGGCGGTGAAAATCCTGGCCGAGCGCCGGATCGGTACGGTGGTGATTTCAAAGGACGGTCAGCACGCCGACGGAATCCTGTCAGAGCGCGATATCGTGCGCGTGTTGTCACAACGCGGCGGAGTGATCATGAATGATCGGGTCGATGCCTATATGACGTCCAAACTGGTGACCTGCGGGCGCGATGACAGTGCGGATTCCATATTGCAACAGATGACCGATGGCCGTTTCCGCCACATGCCCGTGCTGGAAGACGGGCAACTGATCGGCCTGATCACGCTGGGGGATGCCGTCAAGGCGAGGTTGACGGAACTCGCCATGGAAAAGGATGCGTTGCAGGGCATGATAATGGGGCACTAGCCCCGAAGGTCGCCGTCAGAAACTGTTTCCAAACCTCAGAGGGCGCGCTTGCAATACGCGCCCGATAATGATGCAGTGCAGTCAATACGACTGACGGAGGTGCCCCATGCGCATCGCTTTATACCCCGGCACTTTCGATCCCATCACGCTGGGGCATATTGACATCATCCGACGCGCAAGCCCCATGGTGGATCGTCTGGTGATCGGTGTCGCGATCAATCGTGACAAGGGGCCGCTGTTTTCCCTCGAAGAACGTGTCGCCATGATCGAGGCCGAATGCGCCATTCTGAGCGAACAGACCGGCACCGAAATCGTTGCACACCCTTTCGAGAACCTGCTGATTGACTGCGCTGCCGATGTCGGAGCGCAGATTATCGTGCGTGGTCTGCGCGCGGTGGCGGATTTCGAATACGAATTCCAGATGGTGGGTATGAACCGTCGTCTGAACGACAAGATAGAGACAGTGTTCCTCATGGCCGAGGCCGAGCACCAGGCGATCGCATCCAAACTGGTCAAGGAAATCGCGCGCCTTGGCGGCGACGTGAGCAAATTTGTGACCCCATCGGTCTACGAGGCCCTCAAACGCCGCTTTTCCGGCGATCAGGCCTGAACCAAGGCGTTCCGATGCGCCGCAATTGGCCGGGTTTCAGGCGCGCCGCAGTCTCACGACACCGGTATGGCATCTCCTGCAATACGCCGACGCAGGGGGTGAGCGGGTCGCCGGGGGCGCTTTCGGTCATGGTTTGCAAGTCTCGGATGCAGTCTGCGCGGCACTGGCACCTAATCCACAATGGGCGACCCGGTGTTGCAGCGCGCGCAGGCAGGCAGGCGGTCCTGCTACTTTGTCATACGGCCCGAGGTCAGCGCATGGGGGTCTGCGCACCCGATGATTGCGCTCTCTCCCCGCGCCAACCCCATACGGGCGCATACGGCCTCTGAGGGGGCATTGCCGGGTACGACCCCTGTCATGAAATTGCGAAAGCCGAAGTCGGCCGCCATGTCGCGGATTGCCATCGCACCAAGGATCAGCGCCAGACGCTGGCCGCGGCGCGACGGGTCGGTCGCGAGCATGCCCCACCAGGCCTGATCCGCCCAGACGGGATGATCCTTGTGGGCAAAGGCCGACGTCGGCGCGCATGACACAACGGTGTTTCTGCTGTCGAGCGCGAACAGGCACACAGACGGACGCAAAAGCCCGCGCATCGCCGCTCCATACAGCGGCAGAACGCCACATCCCAGCGCCATGGCGGCAAAGGAGTCCATATGTTCGCGTGATGTCGCGCCATCCATGCGGTGCACGGTGATGTCGTCGGGCAGGGCGACGGTGGCGATCACGTCCCGGGCGGCTGACAGGACCGCGTCTGTTCCTTCCCATTTGGCATAGTGCGTCGGGATCAGGCCACGTGCCTCCAGTTGCGCCTTGAGCGTCGCGGTGGCGTTTTCCGGCACGGTTGCGTAGTTTGAATTGCCTTGAATGCGGGCCAGAGCCGCAAGGTCCTCAATTCCACCATCCTGAGGCGACACCAAACCCACGGTGCGTCCATAGTAGCCGAACCGTGCATCCCCCCCAAGCAGAACGGCCATGGACTGGCCCCGGCGCAGCACGGCGCGCTGATCGTCGGTGCCGAAATATTCGTCCTGTGTCACGTCTTGCTCCTCCGTGCCGCCGGTGCAGAATGCGCGATGCCGAAAGGTCGGTCAAAGCAATACCGCCAGTCCCACGGGCAAACAGTGCGGGGCCGCCGCACGCGTGCGGCAGCAAAAAAGGCGCCCCCTAAAGGACGCCTTTCGCTCCGCTCGATTGTCTGTCCCTTAAAGGAACTTGCCCATCGCCACCGCGGTGTCACCCATGCGGTTGGAAAAGCCCCATTCGTTGTCATACCACGTCAGGATACGCACCATTGTGCCGTCCATGACCTTGGTCTGGTCGGTGGCAAAAATGCTTGAGTGCGGGTCGTGGTTGAAGTCCGAGCTGACCAGAGGCGCATCGGTAAAGCCAAGCACACCCTTGAGCGGGCCACCATTGGCGGCGGCCTTGATTGCATCGTTGATCTCTTCGACGGATGTCGCGCGGGATGCTTCGAATGTCAGGTCCACCACAGACACGTTGGGGGTGGGCACGCGGATCGCGACACCGTCCAGCTTGCCCGCCAGTTCCGGCAGCACGAGGCCCACGGCCTTGGCCGCCCCGGTCGATGTCGGGATCATCGACAGCGCGGCGGCGCGGGCGCGGTACAGATCCTTGTGCATCGTATCCAGCGTCGGCTGGTCGCCGGTATAGCTGTGGATCGTGGTCATGAACCCTTTGACGATCCCGATCTTGTTGTTCAGGACGTGCGCGACAGGGGCCAGGCAGTTGGTGGTGCACGAGGCGTTCGACACGATGATGTCATCACCGCTGAGCGCGTCATGGTTCACGCCGTAAACGATGGTCTTGTCCGCATCCTTGCCGGGTGCCGAGATCAGAACGCGGCTGGAGCCGTTTTCCAGGTGCGCCTGGCAGGCCTCCTTGGAGGTAAAGATGCCGGTGCATTCCAGCACGATGTCCACATGGGCCCAGGGCAGGTCGGCGGGGTTGCGTTCGGCGCTGACCTTGATGGGGCCGTTGCCGACATCAATGCTGTCGGGCCCTGTTTTGACCTGCACGGGAAAACGTCCGTGCACCGAGTCGTATTGCAGAAGGTGCGCGTTGGTTTCGACCGGGCCAAGATCGTTGATCGCCACCACTTCGATGTCCGTCCGCCCGCTTTCCACGATCGCACGCAGCACATTGCGGCCGATGCGGCCAAATCCATTGATTGCAACTTTGATGGCCATGGTCTTTCCCGTCTGCTGATTTATGTCCGGTTCACTCTGGAACGCCCGCGCCCACGGGGGCAAGCGCCGTTACCGCTAACAAAAGCAAAAGCCCCGCAATGTCAACCGGGCAGGGCGGTCGCGGCGCGCGGGGTCAGCGCCAGAATGCCATCCATTCCAGCATGTCCGCGAACTTCTTGCCCAGAAACACCAGATGTTCAGAACCATAGATCGTCAAATCCAGCGCGATTGCGCCGACGATCAACAGGGCAAGGATGACAGCACCGCGATTGGTCATGAGGTCCGGAGGGTTGAGTGGCGTTGCACGTCTTGTGCCAGCCCCGTTCGCTTCACGCAAGGGATCAGCCAAGCCGTCCCATTGCCACCGCCACATCCGCCATGCGCACCGAAAACGCCCATTCGTTGTCATACCACGCCAACACGCGCACCAGGCGCTTGCCCATCACCTTGGTCTGGCCCGGCGCAAAAATGGAGGAGTGTTCGGTGTGGTTGAAATCAACCGACACTTTGGCCGCGTCATCATAGGCCAGCACCCGGCCCATGTCGCCGCGCGCGGCGTGCGCAACGGCGGCGTTGACGTCCTCGACCGTCACGTCGCGCCCCGCCGCAAAGGTCAGATCGACAGCACTGACGTTTGGCGTGGGCACGCGCATGGCCGTTCCGTCGAGTTTGCCTGCAAGGTTCGGCAGCACGTCACCCAGTGCCTTGGCCGCTCCTGTCGAAGTGGGGATCATCGCCATCGCGGCGGCACGTGCGCGGTAAAGATCGTCGTGGCGACGGTCCAGCGTCGGCTGGTCGCCGGTATAGCTGTGAATGGTTGTCATGATGCCGCCCTCGATCCCGAACGCCGTGTCCAGCACCGATGCCAGGGGGGCAAGGCAATTCGTGGTGCAGGATCCGTTTGAAATCATGCGGTCATTGGCGGCGATGTCGCGGTGATTCACGCCAAATACCACGGTCTTGTCCACGTTTTTCCCCGGCGCCGACAGCAGCACCTTGCGCGCGCCGCGTTCCAGGTGCACGGCCGCCGTGTGACCGTCGTTGAACTTGCCCGTACATTCCAGCACCACATCGACGCCGGTCCAGTCGAGTTCGTTCATGTCGTAGGTCGACATCATCCGGATCGGTCCGCGCCCGAGGTCCATCGCCGACCCGGTCCGGTTGTCAGCGAAATGCGCGTCGTTCGACACGGTGATCTTGCCGGGAAAGCGCCCGTGGATGCTGTCGTAACGCATCAGGTGGGCCGAGGTTTCCAGCGGGCCGGTGGCGTTGATCGCCACCACGTCGATGTCGTTGCGCAGGCTTGTCGCGATATGGGACAGGGTACAGCGGCCAATGCGGCCAAATCCGTTGATACCAACCTTGATCGTCATTTCACGCAATCCCCTTGCATCACCACACATCGTCGCTGGGGCGGTTGTTAAACGCCATCATATGGCGAGAGAAGGGCAAAAACGGCAATAAAACAGTATGTTAGCGATAAACATGGACCGCAACGCCCGGTTGGCGCTAACAGTGTACGTGCCCTTGGGTGCATGTTATGCGCTAACCTGAGGTCTGGATGCAGGAGCGGGTGCGATGAGTGGACTTTTGGCGCTGTTGGATGATGTCGCGGGAATCGCCAAAGTGGCGGCTGCAAGCGTCGATGACGTGATCGGGCAGGCGGCCAAGGCGGGCGCCAAGGCGGCAGGGGCGGTGATCGACGATGCCGCCGTGACGCCGAAATACGTGCAGGGATTTGCCGCCGAGCGCGAATTGCCGATCATCTGGCGCATCACCAAGGGCTCGCTCAGGAACAAGCTGGTTTTCCTGCTGCCGGTCGGTCTGTTGCTGGCCAATTTCGCGCCCTGGGCCATCGCCCCGCTGTTGATGCTGGGCGGGGCGTATTTGTGTTTCGAGGGGGCTGAAAAGGTCGCCCATGTGCTGGGCTGGGGCCATGGCCACGAGGATTACCAGGGCAAGGAAACCGAAGTGCAGGACCCCGCGCATCTTGAAGAGCAAAAGGCGGCAGGGGCGATCAAGACCGACTTTATCCTGTCAGCCGAAATCATGACCATCGCGCTGGCGGCCATCCCCGAAAGCAATTTCTGGTTCGAAGCGGCCACATTGGCCGCAGTGGCGGTGATGATCACGGTGGCGGTCTATGGCTCGGTCGCGCTGATCGTGAAGGCGGATGATGTGGGCCTGTCGCTGGCCGCGCAAGGACGGCTGGGCCTGATCCGCGCGCTTGGGCGCGGCATTGTCCGGATCATGCCGGGTTTCATGAAAACCCTTACCATCGTGGGAACGGCGGCGATGCTGTGGGTGGGCGGGTCGATCATCATCCACAGTCTGGCGGAAATGGGCTGGTACGCCCCGCAAGAGGTGGTTTACGCCATCGGCAAGGCCGTCGGCAACAGCTCGGGCGCGCTGGAATGGGCGACAAAGGCGGCTGTGGACGGTGTTCTGGGCCTCGCGCTCGGCTTTCTGCTGATTCCGCTCGGGGAAAGGGTGATCACGCCGATCTGGCGCGCGGTTGCGCCCAAGGCGGCGTGAGCGGGCGGGTTTGGCGCGATGCCCCCGGATCGGACTCAAGCGACAAGCGCCGATCCATCCGCTGCCCGGCAAGCGATTTGGCTTTGCCAAATCTGCCGAGAGGGGCCAGTCCGCCCCCCGGACTGGCGATTTGGCCGGACTTGGCGCGACGGGTGGGCGGCGCGATATCCTCGATCCATGAACCGACTTGGAATGAGCGTGGGGTCGCCACCCCGCGGACTGTCGATGGATCGGCTCGACGTAGCGGCGTATTCTGGGCGAGGGTCGCAATGAATGGTCGGACTGTAGGTCTGCTATGCGGACTTTGCGGTTGTTCGCTGCAAGAGCACGAAGGTCAGCTTAGCTTTGAATTCCAAATCCACCGCCTGGCATCGTCGCGGCTTTCGTATTCTGCAATCGCTTTCTCTAAGTGATCAGGCGAAAGCACGGCCTCGCCTTTTGCATTCTGTGTGATCTGCATTGTGTACCATGCTGTCACGCCGCCTTCCGGCGGGTTCTTGAAACGTGGAAACTGCGGCTCGCCCCGCTGGCCAGACAACCAAAAAGATGGAAGTTCAGGATCAACGACCAATGCGCGTGCCAATCCGATTACATCGGCACAGCCATCAGCGATGGCGCTTTGGGCCTGAGCGAGTGTTTTGAACCCGCCTGTGACCATCAAAGGTATCTTCGTCTTTGCACGGGCGCGATTGGCGAATTCCAAGAAATAGGGGCCAGAGCCAGAACGATCAGAAGATGATGCTGCACCGGGGAAGTACGTGCCACCACTGATGTCGATCAGGTCGATTCCCGTTTCGTCTACGGCTGCGACAACCTCAAGGGACTCTTCTTCGGCAAAACCACCTTCAAGCTGATCGGTGGCGTTCAACTTGATGCCGACTGGATATTCAGGACCAACCGCCTTGCGCACCGCACCGATCACTTCCAGCAACAACCGCATTCGGTTTTGCAGAGAACCTCCGTAGGTATCCGCCCGTTTGTTGAACAATGGCGAAAGAAATTGGTTGAGCAGGAATCCATGTGCCGCGTGCAGTTCCACGCCCCCGAACCCGAGCTCTTTCGCAAGGCTCGCGGTGCGAGCAAATTCGGCGGGCAGCGCGTGTATCTCTTCCAAAGATAATGCGGCGCAGGTCAAACCGGGCAATTCAAGTGCGCTTGGCCCTTTTGGCGTGCTGATAGGAGCGTCCGCCATTGCGCCTGCGTGTCCGAGTTGGGGCCAAAGCAGCGCGTTGTCCGTTGCGCCTGCTGTTGCAAGCTTTTCAAGCTGCTCCCGATCCGAGTGGCTGTTCAAGATTAGGTTTCCGGGTTTCTCCGCAAAATTGGGCGTGCCTTGGACTTCACCGATGATTGACAATGCCAGACCACCCTTGGCCCACCGTTCATATAGCCTGATCTGATCATTGGTTGGATCGCCAGCACCATCACCCAGAGAGTCCGACATCGCAGCCTTGGCTATCCGGTTCTTGAGCACTCCACCGCAAGGTAAGGTCAAGGGGTTGGCGAGTGGCGAGTTTGGCGTGTCGGACATGAGGCCCTCATTCTTTTTTAGCGTGTTACGCTAAAGCGGCCATTCATGCAAAGCGCAGCATCGGTCAAAGTGGGCTCCGAGCCGCCATTCACAAAATTTAGAAAGCCCCTGCGTTTCCGCAGAGGCTCCTGTTTTCTCTAACGCGTGAAAACCCTTACAACAGCGCCTTGGCCTTCTCGACCACATTGGCCGCCGTGATCCCGTATTTCTCGAACAGCACATTCGCGGGCGCTGACGCCCCGAAATCGTCCATGCCGACGAAATCCGCTTTCCTGGCATTGCCGCGTTCGCCCAGCAGCCATTGATCCCAGCCCTGACGCACAGCCGCCTCGATCCCTATGCGCACGGGGCCCGCAGGCAGCATACGGCGGCGATAGGATTCGTCCTGCGCGGCGAACAATTCCATGCAAGGCATCGACACCACGCGACAGCCGATCCCGGACTCGTGCAGCATCGCACGCGCCTCCATCGCGACGGACACTTCGGAGCCGGTGGCGATCAGGATCACCTGCCGTTTGCCGGTCGCCTCGGCCAGCACATAGGCACCTTGGGCGGTCAGGTTCTTGAGCTTGTGTTCGGTGCGCACGGTGGGCAGGCCCTGACGGGTCAGGGACAGGACGCACGGCGTCTGCGTAGATGAAAACGCCAGTTCCCAGGCCTCGGCCGTCTCGATCGCATCCGCGGGGCGGAACACGTGCATGTTGGGGGTCGCGCGGCTGATGGCGAGGTGTTCGACCGGCTGGTGCGTCGGGCCGTCTTCGCCCAGGCCGATGCTGTCATGGGTCATGACAAACGCTGTCGGGATCTTCATCAGTGCCGCAAGACGCATCGCCGGGCGGGCATAGTCGGTGAAACACATGAACGTGCCACCATAGGCGCGGATGCCGCCATGAAGCACCATGCCGTTCATCGCCGCCGCCATGCCATGTTCGCGCACACCCCAATAGACATAGCGCCCGGCGCGGTTGTCCACGTCGAACACGCCCAGATCGGAGGTCTTGGTGTTGTTCGATCCCGTCAGGTCGGCTGATCCGCCTACCGTCTCGCTCAGCACCGGGTTCAACACTTCCAGCACCTTTTCAGAGGCCGCGCGCGTCGCCAGCTTGGGTGCGCTTTCAGCCATCTGTTTCTTGAAGGCCTTGACGGTCGCAGACAGTTTCTTGGGCACTTCGCGCGCCATGACGCGGTTGAATTCGCCCTGTTTGCGCCCCGAGACAGAGGCGAAGCGGTCTTCCCAACCGGCACGGGCCGCCGCGCCGCGTGCGCCAATGGCCTCCCAGGCCGACTTGATATCGGCGGGGACATCGAACGGGCCTGTCGTCCAGCCATAGGCCGCTTTGGCCGCCGCGTTCTGGTCGCCATCGGTCAGCGCACCGTGCCCCTTGGAGGTGTCCTGGGCCGCGTGACCCAGCGCGATGTGGGTCTTGCACGCGATCATTGTCGGCTTGTTCTGCTTTTTGGCCTTGGTGATGGCCGCGTCAATCGCATCGGGGTCGTGGCCGTCGATCTCGATCACGGCCCAGCCTGCGGATTTGAAACGCTGGGGCTGGTCGGTGGTGTCCGACAGGGTCACCGGGCCGTCGATGGTGATGTTGTTGTTGTCCCAGAACACGATCAGTTTGCCCAGGCGATGGCGGCCCGCCAGCGTGATCGCCTCCTGGCTGACGCCTTCCATCAAACAGCCGTCCCCGGCGATGACATAGGTGTGGTGATCGACCAGTTTCTTGCCATAATGGGCGCGCAGGATTTCCTCGGCCATGGCAAAACCGACGGAATTGGCGATACCCTGACCCAGGGGACCGGTGGTGGTTTCGATACCGCCAGCATGGCCATATTCGGGATGCCCGGCCGTGATCGCGCCCCACTGGCGGAAATTCCTGATCTGGTCCAGCGTCATGTCGCTGTAACCGGTCAGGTGCAGCAGCGAATAGAGCAGCATCGAGCCATGGCCGGCCGACAGGATAAACCGGTCGCGATCAGGCCAGTTCGGGGCGGAGGCGTCGAATTTCAGGTGCTTTTCAAACAGCACGGTGGCGACGTCCGCCATGCCCATGGGCATACCGGAGTGCCCGGAATTTGCCGCAGCCACCGCATCCAGCGTCAGCGCGCGGATGGCCGTGGCCTTGGACCAGTGGTCGGGATGGGCGGTGCGAAGGGCGGTCAGGTCCACGAGTGCAATATCCTTTGGATCATGAGGTTTTGCGCTCAATATCAGGCAAGCGGCAAAGATCAAGGCGCTCTGATGCCTCTTGCGCGGGTCGGTGCAGGGCGGGCGTGCATGTGAAACATCAACGCCGACCTGCAAGTGGTTGATCGCAAAGGGGGGCGCATTTCCCAAAAGCATTGGATAAACTGAAGGGCAACCGACAACGCAGCGATTCGCGAAAGTCGGCAAATGAGTGATACCGGAAAATACGCGCCGGAGACCAAAGGGAGACGGGCATCGCAATGAGCGAGATTGACGCATTACAACAGCGGCTGACCGCAGCCATGGACCGGATTGCTGCCGGAATGGGCGCCCTCAGCGCCGCACAGGGTGCCGACACGGCCGGGCTGCAGGCGGAACTGGACGACGAAAAGGTGGCCAACGCCCAATTGCAGGAACGGGTGCGCAAAATGGCCGAACGCCAGGACTCCGCACTGGCCGAGGCCAAGGCCGCATCAGAGGCCGTACAGACGCGTGTGGCCGCGATGGACCTGGAATTGCAGCGTTTGCGCAAGGCCAATGACCAGTTGCGCCAGTCCAACGCCACCCTGCGAACAGCGAACGAGGAAGGCGTGGGCGAGCCGCACCTGATCAACAAGGCGATGCTGGCCGAGCTTGAAGGCCTGCGTGCCGCACGGGCCGCTGACGTGGCCGAAGCCTCCAGCATCATTGGCGCCCTGGCGCCGCTGCTCAATCAGATCGAGGTGCAGGGCGAGGAGAATACGGATGCCTGAAGTGACCATTTCCATTGGCGGTCGCAACTTTGACGTCGCCTGTCAGGAAGGCGAGGAAAGCTATCTGCAGGCCGCCGCCAAGATGCTGGATGACGAGGCACAGGTGCTGGCCGATCAGGCCGGACGCATGCCCGAGGCGCGGATGCTGCTGATGGCGGGGCTGTTGCTGGCGGACAAGACGGCCAGTGTCGAGGATCGCATGCGCGAGGTTGAGGCGTCGCTGGCTGAACGCGAGGCCGAACTGGAAGGCTTGCGCACCATGGGCGCACCCGAACCCGAGCGCATCGAGGTGCCCGTTGTGCCCCAGGCCGTGACCGAAACGCTTGCCGAACTCGCCGCGCGCGCCGAGGCGCTGGCGGCGGATGTCGAGGAAAAAACGGGCTGAAATCCGGGCAGGGCAGTTGGAGACTTCGGACCTTGGCGCCGGATGCAGCCAGGGCCCGTTTCAACATCATTGCGTTTCGCGCTATGACTCCTCGTCCGTGAAACAAATCCTGTGGATGCTGCGATTTGGCACCTCAAAATCCAGTCATACGCCGGGCGCAGGCTGCCGATGCCAGTAAATTGGCGGCCTGTATTGACGCGGCATATGCTCAATATGCAGAGCGTATCTCGGATTTGCCCCCTGTCTCTGAGGGATGCGCACAGGACATTGCCGACAATCAGGTCTGGGTGGCCTTGCAAGGCCATGATATTATTGCTGGCCTCGTCATGATCGCCGGTGACGGGTTCATGAAACTGGCAAACCTGGCGGTTCATCCCGACCATGGCGGGAGAGGCCTGGGGCGCAGCCTGATCGAGCTTTCAGAACGTGAGGCCACGCGGCAGGGATTTGACGAAATGCGTCTGAACACCCATGTCGATATGCCTGACAATGTCCGGCTGTATCAGCATCTTGGCTGGGTTGAGGTGTCTCGAAACGGCAATACGGTCTTTATGAAAAAGCACCTGCCAAATGACTGGCTCCTGAATCACCACTAGGGCGGTTGAGATGTCACACCGAATGTCCGACTTTATGCAAATCAGGCATTTTCGTCGTTGCTGGAAACAACTGATTTTTCTGCCACATGGGTCGGCCGCATGATTGCCGGGAAAAGCAGACCTTCACAAAAACACCTTGCCTGGCAGCAAAGTCCCGCAGGGTCTTTGACTGATCAAGCCATCACAGGCGATCAGTTTCGATCGAAACAGCTTTGAATCCTTCAGACAACGGGTGACGCGCGGCGCCGATCACAAAAGTGAAAATCGCCACCATCGCGCCCCGCCGACCTGCTTACCCGTTGGCTTCGCGGATTTTTTCGGCGGCATCCTTGTCAAACGTCACGCCGTTTTCTGAAAACAGCGTGTCCAGCTCTCCCGACAGCGTCATTTCGGTGATGATGTCGCAGCCCCCCACGAACTCGCCCTTGACGTAAAGCTGTGGGATCGTGGGCCAGTCGGAGAATGCCTTGATGCCCGAGCGGATTTCCTCGTCCTCAAGCACGTTCACATCGGCAAAATCCACGCCCATGTAATTCAGCACACCCGCCACCCGGCTGGAAAAGCCACATTGCGGCATGGATTTGGTGCCCTTCATATACAGCACAACGTCGTTGGCTTTGATCGTGTCGGAGATTCGTGCGTTTGCGTCGCTCATGTCAGTCATCTTTCTGGTTATAGGCGCGGTGATAGCGCGCGGCATAGGTTTCATCTTCGGGCATCGCGTCGACCCGGGTGCTTGCGGCGGCGGCGAAACTGCCGGTTCTTCGTTTTTGTCCCGCGACGGTGTTGGTGCGTTCCAGCGCGTCGTTGCGGCGGTTGACCTGATCAACAAGGTCGAGGTTCGTCGCCTCCATGCCCAGTGGCACGTCGCGCACCTGTCCCATCTCGTCGCGCCCCGGCTGGCGCGTGGCCATCGGGCGACGTGGGCCGCGCCGAAACGGGGCCGAAAGAAGGGAAAAGAGGCCCATCAGGGTGCCTTCGTGGTCAGGGCCAGCGCGTGCAGTTCACCGTGACTGCCATCCATCTTGCCCTTGAGCGCCTTGGTGACCGCACGGTGCTGCTGCACCCGGTTCATGCCCGCAAACGCGGCGTCGATCACCTCGGCGGAAAAGTGGTTTCCGTCCCCCGCAAGGTCGGTGATCGTGATCTTGGCGCTGGGAAAGCTTTCTCGGATCAGATCCTCGATTTCCTGGGCTTGCATGGGCATGGGGTGCATTCTCCGCTTGGGTGGTGTTCCAGATTTAGGGCGGAGGGCGGGGGGGTGCAAGCGTTTGCGGATGTTCGCGCGCGGCGTTACATGTGGACAGGCGCCCCGGTGACCCTGCGGGCGCACCACAACAGCACCGGCGGAGGGCGCGATGGACTCGGTTGAATCGGCACCGGAACAGGCCCTTGACTGGGTCAGGGGCGGGCAGGGCGCGGCACTGGCCACCGTGGTGCAGACATGGGGCAGCGCCCCGCGCCGCGCGGGCGCGCAAATGGTCGTGTCGGGCACGGGCGAGATGATGGGCTCGGTCTCGGGCGGCTGTGTCGAGGGCGCTGTGGTGGTCGAGGCGATGGAGGCGCTGGCGGATGGCAAGCCCCGGATGCTCGAATACGGGGTCAGCGACGGCGATGCCTTTGCCGTCGGTCTGGCCTGCGGCGGCACAATCAGGGTGCTGGTTGAACCCGTGGGCACCGCGATGCCGGTTGAGGTGCTTCAAGCCCTTGTTGCGGCGCGCGCAGACCGCAAGGCCGTCGCCTACGTGGTCGATCTGCAAAGCTGGGCGCGGCGTCTGGACCATCACGGCCACGCCGCCCGTTTTGCCAGTGACCGCACTGGGGTCGAGGACGACGGGCGCACTTTTGTCGCCATCCACAACCCGCCCCTGCGGCTGGCCATTGTGGGCGCGGTCCATATTGCGCAGGCCCTTGTGCCGATGGCGCGGATTGCGGGCTATGATCCGATCATCATCGACCCGCGCGGCGCTTTCGGGTCCGAGGCGCGTTTTCCCGGCGAAACCTTGCTGGATGACTGGCCGGACGAGGCACTGGCGCAGGTCGGACTGGATGCGCGCACTGCATTGTTGCTGCTCACCCATGACCCCAAGCTGGACGACCCGGCCCTGCACATCGCGCTCAATTCGGAGGCGTTCTATATCGGCGCGCTCGGGTCCACCCGCACCCATGCCAAACGGGTCGAACGTCTGGCCGAGGCCGGGTTCACCCCCGACCAGATCGCCCGCATTCGCGGCCCCGTGGGCCTGGATATCGGCGCGGCCAGCCCGCCCGAAATCGCCGTGTCGATCCTTGCGCAGATGGTGCAGGCCCTGCGGAGGCCCGCATGATCTTTGGCCCTGTTCCGATCACAAAAGCGACGGGGGCGGTTCTGGCGCATTCGATGATGTCCGCCGCCGGTCGGGTGCCCAAGGGAACGATTCTGACGGGCGCGCATGTCACCGATCTTGCCGCACAGGGGCATGACACGCTGGTTGTTGCGCGGCTCGAGGCAGGCGACATCGAAGAAGACGCCGCCGCAACGGCACTGTCGCAGGCTCTGGTGCCGGACCCGGAGGGGCAGGGGTTGCGGATTGCACCCGCCGGGGCGGGCCGCGTGAACCTTTATGCGACAGGTCCCGGCGTGGTGCGCATCGACATCGGCGCGGTCACGGCCCTCAACACGGTCGATCCAATGATCACGCTGGCCACCGTGGCCCCGTTTCACCGGGTCGAAGACGGCACGATGGTCGCCACGATCAAGATCATTTCCTATGCCGTATCCGAGGCGGATCTTGGGGCGGCTTGCAGTGCTGCGTCGGGGGCGTTGTCGGTCATGGCGCCGCGCTTTGGCACTGCGACACTCATTGAAACGCAGGTCGGGGATGCCGTGCCGGCCAACAAGGGACGTGCCGCGCTGGCCGGGCGGCTTGACCGGCTGAGCCTGCGCCTCGGGGCGCGCGTGATCGTTGCGCACAAGACCGCCCCCCTGGCAGAGGCGATCAGACAGGCCGAGGGAGAGGTCGTGTTCATACTGACCGCGTCGGCCACCTCCGATCTGCACGATGTGGCGCCCGAGGGCTTGCGCATGGCAGGCGGCAGTGTCGGTGTCTTTGGCATGCCGGTCGATCCGGGCAACCTGCTGTTCATCGGTGCACGTGGCGACACGCCCGTGATTGGCCTTCCGGGATGCGCGCGTTCGCCCGCGCTGAACGGCGCGGATTGGGTGCTGGAGCGGCTGATCTGCGGTGTCCGGCTGGGGCAGGCCGAGATTTCGGCTATGGGGGTTGGTGGATTGCTCAAGGAAATCCCGACCCGGCCCAGACCCCGCGCCACCTGACGCGGCGACCATAACACCTTGCACGATCTTGCGATTTCGCGCCCCGAGCGAAATTTACGGTTCTCAAGGGCCATGTGGCGTGCTTAACTCAGGCCAAACAAGAATGCCAAAAGGGAGGATGCCATGGCACAGGTCACAATGACTGTGAACGGAAAAGCTGCGTCTGGCGAAGTGGAGGGGCGCACGCTGTTGTCGTCATTCCTGCGCGACCAGCTGAGATTGACCGGAACCCATGTGGGGTGTGACACGTCACAATGCGGCGCCTGCGTCGTGCATGTGGATGGGGTGGCGGTGAAAGCCTGCACCATGCTGGCCGCCGAGGCCGATGGCGCCGAGGTCGCGACCATCGAAGGGCAGGCCAATGCGGATGGGTCGCTGAACGTGATCCAGCAGGCGTTTCAGGACCATCACGGGTTGCAATGCGGATTCTGCACACCGGGCATGGTGATGTCTGCGGCGGCCCTGCTCAAGGAAAACCCCAAGCCGACCGAGACAGAGGTGCGCGAATACCTTGAGGGCAATATGTGCCGCTGCACGGGCTATCACAACATCGTCAAGGCGATCTTGGCGGCGTCCGGTCAGGACGTCAGCGCCATCGCGGCGGAATGAACTCGACCGCCGGGGGGCCAGCCCCCCGGACCCCCCCGGATTTTTTCAAATCAGAGAAGATGGACCGGGGAACGACACGGCAGGGGACACGCCCTGCGATGACATTCAGGGAGGAATGACATGCCAAAAGACGGAGGCATCGGCGCCGCAACGATACGGCGCGAAGATGTCCGGTTTCTGACCGGACGCGGAAAATATACCGACGATATTGCCGTGCAGGGCCAGACCTATGCGGCCTTTGCCCGCTCGGACGTGGCGAACGGCAAGATCAAGTCCATCGACACCGGTGCGGCGGCGGCGATGCCCGGCGTGCTGACCATATTCACCGGCGAGGATTTCGTGGACGTGGGCGGCAACCCGGCGGGCTGGCTGATCAATAGCCGCGACGGCACCCCGATGAAGGAACCCAAGCGCCCCGTATTGGCCCATGGCAAGGTGCGCCATGTGGGTGACGCCTATGCGGCCGTCATCGCGGAAACCGCCGAACAGGCGCTGGACGCGGTCGCCGCGATTGAGGCGGACATCGAGGAATTGCCCGCCGTGGTCGACATGGCCGCGGCCATCGCAGGTGGCGGCCTGGTGCATGACGAGATCGGCACAAACGTCTGTTTCGACTGGGGCTGGATCGAGGACAACCGCGCCGCCACGGATGCCGCGATCAAGGCCGCGCCGCATGTCACGACGCTGGAACTGGTCAACAACCGCCTTGTGCCCAACGCGATGGAGCCGCGCGCCTCGACCGCCGAATACGACCCGGGCACGGGCGATTACACCCTTTATACAACAAGCCAGAACCCGCATCTGACACGGTTGCTGATCTCGGCCTTTGTTCTGGGCATTCCGGAAAACAAGCTGCGGGTCATTGCGCCTGATGTGGGTGGGGGCTTTGGCTCCAAGATCTATCACTACGGCGAAGAGGCGCTGGTGCTGGCGGCGACCAAACGTCTGGGGCGCCCGGTGCGCTGGACGGCCAGCCGCACCGAAAGTTTCCTTACGGATGCGCATGGGCGCGACCACGTGACCACCATTGAACTGGCCTGCGAAAAGGACGGCACGTTCATCGCCTTTCGTACCGAGACCATGGCCAATGTGGGGGCCTATCTGTCGAACTTTTCGACGGCGACGCCGACCTTTCTGCATGGCACGTTGATGGCGGGCAACTACACCGTTCCCAATGTCTATGTGAATGTGAAGGCCGTCTTTACCAACACCGCACCCGTCGACGCCTATCGCGGGGCCGGTCGCCCCGAGGCGACCTATTCGCTGGAACGCGTCATCGACAAAGCCGCACACGAGTTGGGCATTGATCCCATCGCGATCCGGCGCAAGAACTTTGTCAAACCGGATCAGTACCCGTTCACATCCGCCGCAGGGCTTGAATATGACAGCGGCAATTATGACGCCGTCATGGACAAGCTTGAGGCGATGATGGATCGCGACGGCTTTGCCGAGCGGCGCCGCGCCTCCGAAGCCAGGGGCATGCTGCGGGGCCTCGGCATCAACTCGTATATCGAGGCATGCGGCATTGCGCCGTCCAACCTTGTGGGTGTGCTGGGCAGTCGCGTTGGCCTTTATGATGCGGCCACGGTGCGGGTGAACGCGACGGGCAACCTGTCGGTCATGGTCGGTGCGCACAGCCACGGGCAGGGGCACGAAACCGCCTTTCCCCAGGTGGTGGGCGAGATGCTGGGCATTGACCCGGCCTCGATCGAGATCGTGCATGGCGATACCGCCAAGATACCCTTTGGCATGGGCACCTATGGCTCGCGCAGCCTCGCGGTCTGCGGTTCTGCCGTGGTGCGGGCGACCGAAAAGATCATCGCAAAGGCCAAGAAGATCGCCGCGCACATGCTTGAAGCCTCAGAGGCGGATATCGAACTGGTCGACGGCCAGTTCAGCGTCGCGGGCACCGACAAGTCGGTAAGTTTCGGCGAGGTGGCGTTGAAGGCCTATATCCCGCACCAGTTCCCGATCGAGGATATCGAACCGGGGCTGGAAGAGACGGCGTTTTATGATCCGGCGAACTTTACCTATCCGTCGGGGGCGTATGCCTGTGAGGTCGAGGTTGATCCCGAGACCGGCAAGGTCAGTCTGGAACGCTTTGCGGCGGCGGATGATTTCGGCAACGTGATCAACCCGATGATCGTGACGGGGCAAGTGCACGGCGGTGTCGCGCAAGGCATCGGCCAGGCGATGATCGAGCAGACCACCTATGACGAGAACGGTCAGTTGCTGAGCGCGTCCTATATGGATTACGCGATGCCGCGTGCCGATGATCTGCCGTTCATTGCAGTGGACCATTCGAATGGCACGCCCTGCACGCACAATCCGCTTGGCGTCAAGGGATGCGGAGAAGCAGGCGCGATTGCCTCGCCCCCGACACTGGTGAACGCGGTTATTGATGCGATCCGATCCTCGGGCAAGGATGTGACCGAGATCGACATGCCGCTGACACCGTCCCGCGTCTGGCAAGCGATGCAATAGGTTGGGAGGACGGGACGGGGGGCCAGCCCCCCGGAACCCCCCTGCGGTTAAATTGGCGAAATGAAGATGGATCGTTTTGCAGACAGAAAGGACTGAAGATGTACAACTTCGAATTTGAAAAGCCCGATACAGTCGCGGATGCGGTTGCCGCACTTGGGGCCGAGGACGCGCAGGCACTGGGGGGGGGGCAGACCCTGATCCCGACGCTGAAACAGCGCCTTGCGATGCCGTCCACCCTTGTCAGCCTCAAGGGCATTGCCGAGATGCAGGGTGTCTGCACGGGCGATGACGGGGCGGTTTGTATTGGGGGGGCGACCACCCATGCCACCGTCGCGGCCGAGGCTGGCGCATTTCCGGCGCTTGCGGCCACGGCGTCCCGTATCGGCGATCCGGCTGTGCGCAATCGCGGCACCATCGGTGGATCGCTTGCCAACAATGACCCGTCCGCCTGCTATCCGGCGGCCGCCCTTGGGGCGGGTGCGACCATCGTGACCAATGCCCGCGAAATCGCGGCGGATGACTATTTTCAGGGCATGTTCACCACGGCGCTGGAAGAGGGCGAAATCATCACCGAGGTGCGCTTTCCCGTGCCGGAGGCTGCGAACTATCAGAAGTTCCTGCAACCTGCTTCGCGATTTGCGTTGGTTGGCGTCTTTGTGGCCAGGTATGCGGACGGCGTGCGGGTGGCGATCACCGGTGCGTCCAATGATGGCGTGTTCCGCTGGGCCGAGGCTGAGGCGGCGCTGTCTGCGAACTTTTCCGCATCGGCACTTGAGGGGCTTTCCCTGAGCGGGGACGACATGATCGCGGATCTGCATGGAACGGCTGAGTATCGCGCGCACCTGTGTGGCGTGATGACAAGGCGGGCGGTGACCGCTGCGGGCTGAAACCGCTCACAAGACCTGTCCTGAAACGAAAAACCCCGGCAGAGGCGCCGGGGTTTTTTACATTGCGCGGGCGTTGCCGGGCATCAGCCCTTTTGTGGCAGCGGACCAATCAGCATGACCATCTGGCGGCCTTCCATCTTGGGAAAGTTTTCGACCTTGCCATGTTCCCTGGTGTCTTCGGCGACACGTTCCAGCAACTCACGGCCCAGGTTCTGGTGCGCCATCTCGCGCCCACGGAACCGCAGCGTGATTTTGACCTTGTCGCCGTTTTCCAGAAATTTGAAAACGTTGCGCATTTTCACGTCGTAATCATTGGTGTCGGTGTTGGGGCGAAACTTGACCTCTTTGATCTCGATGATCTTTTGCTTTTTGCGGGCCTCGGCCTCGCGCTTTTGGGTCTCGTATTTGAACTTGCCGAAATCCATGATCTTGCACACGGGCGGCGAGGCATTCGGGGAAATCTCGACCAGATCAAGGCCCGCATCTTCGGCCATTTCCATGGCCCGTTCGGGGGTCACGACGCCGGCATTTTCGCCATCTGCACCAATCAGGCGGATTTCGGGGGCGCGGATCTTGTCGTTGACGCGGGGGCCGGTGTCGCGTTGCGGCGGCGCGTTGTGGGGTCTGCGAGCGATGATAGTTGTCCTTGAATTATTGCAGAATTTCGAGGCCAGAACGTAGCTGTCCGCACCGCTTTCTTCAACCCACGAAATAGGCCATCCTGCGCCGAAATCGGACATTTTCCCCCTTGAACCTTTCCTTTTTGGCGCTCATCTGACAGCCGGGAACCAATGACAGAGCGCGGGCGTTTTGCACGCAGCCTTCTATAAGAGGAAATGACATGAAGAATCTCATCTGGATTGTGGTGGCGGTCGTCGTCGCAGGGGGCGCATATCTGCTTTATTCGGGTCAGACACCGCAAGAGGCGATTACCGAAGCCGCCGACGTTGTGAATGCCCCCGAAGCGCTGGACAGCGCCAGTGACGCGGTGGGTGATGCCGTTGAAACGACCGAAGGGGCAGTAAGCGAAGCCGTGGACGCCGCGACAGATGCCGCCGAAGAGGCCATGGACGCCGTGACGGACACTGCCGAAAGTGCAGTGGAAACGGTCGGCGACGCGGTCGACAGTGCCACGGACACGGCGCAGTCGCTGCTTGAGACCTCAGGCGACACCGCCAGCGATGCCGCAAATGCGGCCGCTGACGCGGCGGGTGATGCGGTAGACGCGGCCGCAGACGCGGCATCCGATGTTGCCGACACGGCAACCGATGCGGTGGACTCTGCCGCCGATGCGGTATCCGACACGGCAGATGCCACTGGCGAGGCGGCCGCAGACGCGGTTGAGGCCACAGAAGACACCGCGACCGATGCAGCCGAAGCTGCCGCCGATGTGACAACCGAAGCGGTTGAGGCGACGGAGGAAAGTGCAACAGAAGCTGTTGAAGCCACAGAAGACGTCGCGACCGATGCCGCCGAAGCCGCCGCCGATGTGACAACCGAAGCGGTTGAGGCCACAGAAGACGCGGTCGAGGCCACAGCGGAAACTGCAACTGAAGCCGCTGAGGCGACAGAAGATGCCGCGACCGATACGGGCGCTGCCGTCGAAGAGGCCGCTGACACCGCAACGGACACGCCCGGAGTTGCGGATCTGCTCACCGTGGACGGTTTTGAGTTCGACAAGGTGAGTGAGATGATCGACGGGTCCGACCTGAACGCATTGGCCAAAACCTCGCTCAAGGCAGGCCTGCAACAGGCGCAGGACAATCCTGACCTGCTTTCGGACGTTCTGGATCGCGTGAAAGAAGCGATGGGTCTCTGATCCGTCCCGGCCGACAAACCAAAAAGGCCGCGACCCATGTCAGGGCGCGGCCTTTCTTGTTGGCGCGGGTGGGGTGAAACCCCACCCTACCGATGGTGCCGTAAGGTGGGGTTTCACCCCACCGTCACAGATCAGTCAAGGAACGCCTTTTCCACCACGTAATGTGCAGGTTTGGAATTCGCGCCTTCCTCCAGCCCATAGTTTTCGAGCATCTCCTTGAGTTCGAGGTTGAAGGCGAGGTTGCCGCAGATCATGGCCCGGTCGGTTTCCGGGTCGAGCGGCGGCACGCCGAGGTCGCGGAAGGCCTCGCCCGATTTCATCAGGTCGGTGATGCGGCCCATCTTCGGGCTCTCTTCGCGGGTGGTGGTCGGGTAGTACTTGATCTTTTTCCAGAACCCGTCGCCAATCACCTCGTTCAGCAATTCATCCGACTTCAGGTCTTCGATCAACTGCGCGCCATAGGTCAGTTCGCCCAGTTCACGGCAGGTGTGGGTGATGATGATCTCGTCATAATCCTCGTAAGTCTGCGGCTCGCGCAGCAGCGAGGCAAAGGGGGCAAAGCCGGTGCCGGTGGCAAAGAACCACAACCGCTTGCCGGGCAGCAGCGCGTCGTGGACAAGCGTGCCCACCGGTTTCGGGCGCAGGATGATTTCGTCGCCCGGTTGGATATGTTGCAGGCGCGAGGTGAGCGGGCCATCAGGCACCTTGATCGAGTAGAATTCCAGTTCCTCATCCCAGGACGGCGAGGCGATGGAATAGGCGCGCAACAGCGGTTTCTGCTTGCCGGTTTCGGGGTGTGGTTCGCCCATCAGCCCGATCATCACAAACTCACCCGAGCGGAACCGCAACGAGGCAGGCCGCGTCACGCGGAAGGAAAACAGACGATCGGTATAGTGTTGAACGTCCGTGACGATCTGGGCGTCGGGCAGGGTCGGGGTGGCCTTCTGGGCGGTCGCTTGGTTCACGGGACTTTGCTCGGTCATGTCAGTGTCAGCGCGGGTTTATACCTGCACGGCTCCATTAAGAAAGTGAATTCTGGGTGAGGGATAAAGGCGTGCGCACAGCGCCGCCTTGATTTGGATCAGGGATTGGACCTGCCGCGCAGGCGGGCCTGATAGTCGTTGGCCTGCCAGTCGGCACGGAACTGCCACTGGTCCTCGGGCTGGCGGGCAGCAAGGGACTGGCTGATTTCCACCTCGTCAAAGCCGGACCGGCGCGCCATCGCGTATTGATCCGAGATCACGTGCCCACGTGCGCGCAGTCGGCCCTTGTACCCGCGCAGGCGCAGCGTCCGCGCGATGGTAAACCCGCGCCCGTCGGCAAAGCCGGGAAAATCCACGCGGATGATATCCGCGCTCAGCGGAATCGCGTCGGGGTCGGCGTCGCTGGGCACGTCCAAGGCCACGGCATCATTGGCGCACTCGCCCAAAGGCGTATAGCCGCGATCCCATGTGTCGGGCCCAAAGCCCTGATCTGTCACGAGAATTGTCATGATACTGTTCCTTCCTCGGCGCCTGTTCGCACCATTTTTCCATTCACGAAATGGATGCCGCATTCGTCTTTGCTCTTGTCCCGCCAGCGCCCTGCGCGGGGGTCTTCGCCCGTCTCGACCGGTGAGGTGCACGGCGCACAGCCGATGGATGGATAGCCCCGCGCCACCAGCGGATGCCGGGGCAGTCGGTTTTCGTCCATATATTCCGCCACATCCCGAGGTGCCCAGCGGGCCAGCGGGTTGACCTTGATCCTGCCCGTGCCGGTCTCAACCTCGAAGAATTCGAGCTGCGCGCGGGTGCCGGACTGATAGCGTTTGCGCCCGGTGATCCAGCCCTTGTAGGGGGCGAGCGCGGCGTGAAGGGGCTGTGTCTTGCGCAAGTGACAGCAAGCGTCCGTGTCGCGCAGGTGCAATGTGCCGTCGGGATCGGCGCTGTGCACGTCATCCGCGCGGATGATCGTCACGTTGCGCAACCGCAACCGCTCGGCCACCTCTTGCTGATAGACCAGCGTTTCGGCAAACAGCATCTCTGTGTCGATGAAAATCACCGGCACGTCCCGTCGCACCATCGCCGCCAGATGCAGCAAAACCACCGATTCCGCCCCGAAACTGGACACGAGGGCAAGGTCCGGCATCGCCGCGAAGGCGGCGCGCAGCACGTCCGTCGCGCCGTGATGGGTCAGCCTGGCGTTCAGCGCACTGACCATCACGTCGGGCCGGGGGCTGGCCGACCCTTCGGGGGCGGTTTTTCTGGCGAAATGAAGCATGTGGGTCTATTCCGCTGCGACCCGTGTTTCGGGATAAAGAGCGGCCTTGAAGGGGCTGAGCCCGATGCGCCTGTAGGTGTCGATGAACGCCTCGTCTGCATCACTGCGCAGGTCGAGATAGGTGTCCACGATCCGCTCGACCGCTGGCACAATCTCGTCCGCCGAAAAGCCGGGGCCGACCCGGTCACCGACCCTGGCGGCCTCGGTGTGATCGCCGCCCAGCGTGATCTGGTAGTTTTCCACGCCCGCCCGGTCCAGCCCGAGGATGCCGATATGGCCCACATGGTGGTGACCGCACGCGTTGATGCAGCCCGAGATCTTGATTTTCAGCTGTCCGATGTCGTGTTCGCGTTTCAGATCGTCAAAGGCGGTCGCGATCTCCTGTGCGACGGGGATCGAGCGGGCCGTGGCGAGCGCGCAATAATCCATGCCGGGGCAGGCGATGATGTCACTGATCAGACCCACATTCGCCGTGCCCAGACCCTCGGCGCGCAGGGCCGAATAGATCGAGGGCAGGTCGGCCTTGTGCACGTGGGGCAGGATCACGTTCTGTTCGTGGCTGATGCGGATTTCGTCATAGCCGTAGCGTTCGGCAAGCCCCGCGATCAGGCGCATCTGTGCGGCGGATGCGTCGCCCGGTGTCGCCCCGTGCGCCTTGAGGCTGATGGTCACGATGGCGTGGTCGGGGTGCTTGTGTGCCGTCAGGTTCGTGTCGGACCAGCTGCGGAACGCCGGATAGTGCTGAAGGGCCTGATCGTAGGGCGCGGTGTCACCCTCGCGGAATGCAGGCGGAGCGAAGTGACCTTCGATCTCGCGCAGCATCTGCTGGTCGACGCCCGAAAATGCCTTGCGCGTCCGGGCAAAGCGTTCGTCCACAAGGCGGCGGATTTCGTCGATGCCATGTTCGTGCACCGTGATCTTGATGCGCGCCTTGTACTTGTTGTCGCGTCGCCCGATCTGGTTCCAGACCGACACGATGGCCTCAAGGTAGGGGAGCAGATCAGCTTGGGGCAGGAAGTCGTTGATAACCTTGCCGATCATCGGGGTACGGCCCAGCCCGCCGCCGACGATCACTTCGAACCCGGCCTGACCGTCCCGTTCGACCATGCGCAGGCCGATATCGTGCGCCTTTGTCACCGCGCGGTCATTGGGCGAGCCTGTGATCGCGATCTTGAACTTGCGCGGCATGAACTGGAATTCGGGGTGGTCGGTGGACCACTGGCGCAAAAGTTCGGCCACCGGGCGCGGATCGGCGATTTCGTCCGCGGCGGCGCCTGCGAAATGGTCCGCGGTCACGTTGCGGATCGTGTTGCCGGACGTCTGGATGGCGTGCATGCCCACCTCGCCCAGCGCATCCAGCATGTCGGGCACATCGCGCAGTTCGGGCCAGTTGTACTGGATGTTCTGGCGGGTGGTGAAATGGCCATAGCCCTTGTCCCACCGCTCGGCGAGGTCCGCCAGTTTGCGCATCTTGGCCCCGTTCAGTGTGCCATAGGGGATCGCGACGCGCAGCATATAGGCGTGCAATTGCAGATAGAGGCCGTTCATCAGGCGCAGGGGCTTGAATTCATCCTCGGTCAACGCACCCGTGATGCGCCGTTCGACCTGCGCGCGGAACTGTGCGTTGCGTTGCGCCAGAAAGGCGTCGTCGAATTCGGAATAGCTGTACATCAGCGCAGCTCCACTTGTTTGCCGTGGGCATGGTTGCCGGGGCCGGTTGCGCGAAACTCCTCACGGAAATGAACGGGTTGGGGGGCGTCGTTCACGATTTTTACTTCTGCGAGATAGGCACCGACGACCGCGTCCACTTGCTGGCTGGCCTCGATCAGGCGCAGGTCGGCATCGGCCTCGTCGGTCAGTACTTCGGCCTCACTCAGGCGGCGCGTCCAGCCGGTGGCGGTCTGATAGATCACGTCGCCTTTCAGCAGATGATTGGCGGTGACGACTTTGGGGGTGAAAGGTTTGGGCATTTAACGGGCCTCCTGTGCGTGACGGGGCATGGGAATTTCGGTCATGGCGGCAACGGCACTGCGCGGGGCAAGGCCGATAAAGGTGAGGGCGGGGCCGGCGAGGCCTGCCTGCGCGATTGTCGGCTCCATCTCGGCCACGGTGGTAGACAGGATCCGCTGATCGGCGCGGCTGGCGTTCTCGATCACGGTGACCGGGGTGGCCGGGTCGATCCCGTGCATCAGCAGGCGACCCTGGATGAACCGGGCCGATGACTTGCCCATGTAGATCGCGGCGACCTCGCCGGGGGCGGCCAGCGCGCGCCAGTCGTGATCGGCAAAGCCGCGGGTGTCGTGGCCCGTAAGGAAGCGGACCGAGGTGTTGCGCCCCCGTCTGGTCAGGGATTGCCCGATGGCGGCGACAGCGGCCGAGGCCGAGGTGATGCCGGGGACGATATGCCAGTCGAGGTTGGCGGCGGTCACCGCGTCGATTTCCTCGTCCAACCGGCCAAAGACGGTGGCATCGCCGGATTTGAGGCGCACCACCTGCGCACCTTTTTGCCCGTGTTCCACGATCAGATCGTTGATGACGCCTTGCGGGGTGGAAGGGCCGAAGGCCTCTTTGCCCACGTCGATCATGGTGGCTTCGCGGCGCGCCAGTTCGAGAATGTCGCGGGAAATCAGGCGGTCATGGATCACCACGTCGGCCTCATCCAGTGCGCGGCGGGCCTTGAGGGTCAGCAATTCCGGATCGCCCGGGCCAGCGCCGACAAATGCGACGTGACCCTTGCGGGTGTCTTTCATCAGGTGATCCGCCAGCAGCGCATCAAGGGCGGGTTGCACCGCCTTGACGCCATGGCCGATCGCCCTGGGGCCTGCGTTGAAATAATAGTCGCGCCAGAAATCGCGGCGCGCGCGGCCAAGGGGCAGGGCATCTGCGGCCTTGCGGAACACCTTGCCGATGGCGGCCAGCGTGCCCAGCGATGTCGGCAGCCGGTCCTCAAGATCGGCCTTGATCGCGCGGGCCAGCACGGGGGCTGCCCCTTCGGTGCCGATGGCGATGGTGACGGGATCGCGGTCGACGATGGCGGGGGTGATGAACTGGCTGTCGGCCAGATTGTCCACGATATTGACCAGCGCGCCGTCGGCTGCCGCGATGGCAGCGGTGCGTTTGTCTTCGGCTCTGTCCTCATCCGCGGCATAGAACAGGACGGCGCATGTGGTGTCACCCGGTTCCATGGCGCGCAGGGTCAGGGTCAGCTTGCCCGCATCGGCCCAGCTTTTGATCTGGGGGTCGGCATCGGGCGCGAACACGGTGATATGCGCGTTGGTTTTCAAGAGCAGACGCAGTTTGGCCAGCGCAGCATCGCCGCCCCCGGACAGGACGATCCGCCGACCGGCAGTGTTCAGGAAGATCGGAAAGTGATTCATCGTCTTGCCCTCGGGTGGCTGTTTCCTGATCATAATATAGAACATTGTTCTGGTTTGTTGCCATAGAACGCCATAGATAAGGATGATTGTTCCGGTTTGATGACAAGGTGGAACATCTGTCCGGGAAAACAGGAGAGAATGGAATGGCCGTTCGCATAGATGACATCGATCGCAAGATACTGGCCGAGATGCAGCGTGATGCCAGTCAGTCGCTCGATGAAATTGCCAAGGCTGTGGGGTCGTCCAAGACGCCGGTCTGGAATCGTATCCGCAAGCTGAAAGAGGCGGGCGTGATCGGCCAACAGACGGTGTTTCTGGATGCCGAAGCGTTGGGGTTCGAGGCCTGTTTCTTTGTGCTGATCCGCACCTCCGAACATGAGGCCGACTGGCAGGCGCGGTTTCTCAAGGCATTGCAGGATCGCGCCGAAGTGCAGGAGGCGCATCGGCTGGCGGGCGACATCGACTATATTCTGAAGGTGCGGGTGAAGAACGCGCGCGCCTATGACGCGTTCTATCAGGCGCTGATTTCGGAGGTGCGGGTGCACAACGTCACAGCGCTTTTGTCGATGGAAGAGATCAAGTCCACCACGATGCTCCCGCTTGGGGCGTGATCCAAAGGGGCGCTGCCGCGCGTTGTATACTCTGAAATCGGTGGGGCGACGCCGTGTTTCGGTCGTTGCGCGGCGTGACAGGGATGTCTGTTTGCTGAGAGGTCGCCTAAGGCGTTTTGCGTCTTAGACAGACCTGATCAAGCGTGGTGCGAGTCGCGCCCGCATCAAGGACATGCGGCGCAAGCGCCGTCGCTGCGCGATCCTTGACCCGGTCCCGACTCACGCGGGCGAGACGATCAGCCTGTCGAGTTTGTGGAAATGGTAACTGTCGGAAAAGGTGGGTTTTTCGGCGAGTTTGAGGTTTGGTATGGAATTGAACAGGGCCGGAAGGGCGATCTGCATTTCCAGCCGCGCCAGCGGTGCGCCAACGCAGAAATGCAGGCCGCCGCCAAAGCCAAGGTGCGCAGGTTTTGGCCGTGTCGGATCAAAGCGGTGCGGGTCGCTGAACACGGTCGGGTCGCGCCCCGCCGCGCCCAGCATCAGCGCGATTTCGTCACCATGTTCGAGCCTGTGCCCGCCCACCTCGACCGGCGCATAGGCGAAGCGCGTGAACATGTGCAGCGGTGGGGTAAAGCGCAGCAGCTCTTCGACGGTGGTTTCGATCTGTGCAGGCCCGAGGGCATGGGTTGTGTTCGTCTCGATCAGGCATTTCACCGCATTGCCGAGGCTGTGCACGGTTGCCTCGTGCCCCGCGTTGAGCAGCAGGATAACGGTGCTGATCATCTCGTCCGGGTTCAGGCGTTGAGCACCGTCCTGTGCGGCGATCAGTTCGCTGATCAGGTCGTCACGGGGCGCGCCGCGCCGTTCCTTGATGTGGCCGCGCAGGAAGTCGGTGAATTCGGCAGCTGCGGCGTTGGCCGCATCCTCGATGGCGCGGATGCGCCCGGCCTGATACATCGCGACCATGGCGCTGGACCAGCGCAGCAGGTCCGGGGCCATCGCCTCGGGCACGCCCAGCAGGCGGGCGATGACGCGCACGGGCACAAGCTGGCAATAGGCCGGGATCAGGTCACACCCGCCGTCCGGCAGGGCGCTCAGCACATCAGCGCAGATCGCATGGATATCCGCCTCAAGCCCCGCAATCCGCCGCGATGTGAACCCATGCAGCACAAGGCGGCGCAGGCGTGTGTGTTCGGGGGGTTCCAGTTCCAGAAGGGAGTGCCGTTCGACCGCGTGAAAGGCGGCAAGGTGGGCGGGGATCGCCTTGCGCCGCGCTTCCGGCACCGCCCGCCCCAGCCGCTTGTCGCGCAACAGCGCATGCACCGATGCGTGATCAAAGGCCGCAAGCATCCCATAGTCCTGCCAGAACACCACGGGCCCCTGGTCACGTGCCTGATCATAAAGCGCATAGGGGTTCTGGATGAAGGCAGGGTCATGGGGCGACTGGATCAGCATGGGCCAGATGTCTCAGGCCCGCATCGCCTTGGCAAGGGGGCGCGGGCGGGCATAGAGTGCCGATAATGGTTGATGGCTATTTCAGACGCACCTTCGTGGTGATTGGATTCATCGCGCTGGTTGCGGCAGCGGCGACAGGGGTCTGGCGCTATGGGTATTTTCAGGCGCTGGATCAGCTGGCCCGGCAGGGCCGCGCCGACCTTGCACTGGCCAGTGACCGGCTGACCGGACAATTGCAGCGCTATCGCGAACTGGCGGTTCTGGTGGCGGATCACCCGCAGGTGCGCGCGCTGCTGGCCGGTGACATGGCGGGCGACATTGACAGCCTGCTGTTGGAGATCGCCGACAAGTCCGCCGCCGAGGATATCCGCCTGACCGATGCCGCCGGCACCATCCTTGCACGTGCGCGGCCCGAATTTGCCGGGATCGAAACCGGACCGCTGGTGCGGCGGGCAGCACAGGGCGCACTGGGCTGGGGCAACGGGAAGACATCGCACGGGGACCGGGTATTTGCCTATGCCGCGCCTGTTTTCGATCCGCAGTCACAGGTTCTGGGGGCGGTGGTGGTCACCGCCGACCTTGCGGGGATCGAACTTGACTGGGTGGGATCGAACCCGGCCGTGTTCTTTACCAATGACGCCGATCAGGTGTTCATCACCAATCGGTCCGAAATCGTGTTCTGGGAACGCCCCGAGGATGCGCCGGGCCTTGTGCCCAGCGACGGACCCGCCTTGCCGTTTGACAGCTATAAAGTGGGCAGACACGAGGTCTGGCAGATGGGCTGGGGCCCCTATCTGCCGCAGAATGCGTTGCACCTTGTGCGCCCGCTGCCGGTGATCGGCATGACGGGCGAGGCGTTGATTGACGTGGCCCCGGCGCGCCGTCTGGCGACGTTGCAGGCGGCGGCGGTGGCGGGGCTGTGCCTTGCCTTCGGGGCGCTGCTGTTTCTGGCGACCGAGCGGCGGCGCACATTGGCCGAGGCCAACGCCCAGTTGGAGGCGCGGGTGGCGGAACGCACCGCGGCCCTGCTGGCCTCCAACACCGAGTTGCGACACGAGGCGGAAGTGCGCGAAGAGGCGCAAACCGCCCTCAGGCAGGCGCAGGCCGATCTGGTGCGCGCAGGCAAGCTGAGCGCGCTGGGGCAGATGAGTGCCGGGCTGGCACATGAACTGAACCAGCCGCTGATGGCGATCCAGACCTTCGCGGACAACGCGGTGGCGTTCCTCGACCGGGGCAAACCCGCGCGCGCGGGCGAAAACCTGGGTCGCATTTCGGACATGTCGCGGCGTATGGGGCGCATCATCAAGAATCTGCGCGCCTTTGCACGGCAGGAAAGCGAACCGGCCGCGCGGGTTGATCTGGTCGAGGTGCTGAACAGTGCGATCGAGCTGACGGAACCTCGGATGCGGCGCGAAGAGGTAACGCTCGACTTTGATCTTCCCGATGCCCCGGTCTGGGTGTCGGGGGGCGAGGTGCGGCTGGGGCAGGTTTTTGTCAACCTGATCTCGAACGCGGTCGATGCGATGGCAGGGCGCGAGACCCGTGTGCTGCGCATCGCGCTGGACGGGCCGGTTGTCACGCTGCGCGATACCGGTCCCGGTATTGCGGCGCCGGACCAGATATTTGATCCGTTCTATTCCACGAAGGAGGTCGGCACGTCGGAAGGCATGGGGCTGGGCCTGTCGATTTCCTACGGGATCATCCAGAGTTTTGGCGGGGATATCCGGGGGCAAAACGGCCCTGAGGGCGCGGAATTCGTTGTCGCCCTGACCCCTTGGTCGCGCGAGGCGGCGGCATGAGTATGCGCGTTCTGGTCGTGGATGACGACGCCGCGGTGCGCGAGGCGCTGGCGCAGACGCTGGAACTTGCAAACCTGCACCCCATCACCGCCGGGTCGTTTGTCGTGGCCAAGGATCACATCGCAGCCGATTTCGACGGCGTGATCCTGTCGGACATCCGTATGCCCGGGCGGGATGGCTTTCACCTGCTGGCCCATGCCCGCAAGGTTGACGCGGATCTGCCGGTGATCCTGCTGACGGGAGAAGGCGACATCCCGATGGCGGTGCAGGCGATGCGGGACGGGGCCTTTGGTTTTTTGGAAAAACCCTGTGCGCCCAGTGATTTGCTGGCCGTTCTTGAACGCGCCCTCAAGACGCGCGCGCTGGTGCTGGAAAACCGCCGCCTGCGTGATCTGGTGGAAAGTGGCGATCCGGCGGCGCGCATGTTGTTTGGCCAGTCCGACCGCGCCGAAGGGTTGCGCGCCCGTGTGCGCCGTGTCGCCACACTGGAAACCGAAGTGCTGATCACCGGCGCACCGGGCACAGGCATCTCGAAAGTGGCCGAAGTGATCCACCTCAGTTCGCTGCGCTCCAAGGCGCCGTTCGTGAAACGCGCCGCCGCAGATCTGGGCCCGCAAGGGCTGGCCGAGTCGCTTGAGGGGGCCGCCGGGGGCAGTCTGTTTCTGGACGAGGTGTCCCATCTGCCCGCCGCCAGCCAGTTGACCCTGCTCGAAGCGCTTGAGGAAGGGCGCCCGGCCCGGCTGCTTGCGGGCAGCACCCGCGATCTGGGGGCCGCCGTGGCAGAAGGCGCGCTGAACGGTGACCTCTATTACCGTCTTGAGGTGATGCCGGTGCGTGTCCCTTCGCTGAGTGAGCGGCCCGAAGACATTCCGGTGCTGTTTCGCCATTATGTTGCGCAGGCCGCCGAACAGGCGGGGCTGCATGCGCCGGAAATCGGCCCCGACCATATGGCGGCCCTGATGGCACAGGACTGGCCGGGCAATGCGCGCGCCCTGATGAGTGCGGCGATGCGGTTTGTGCTGGGCATGCCCGAAGACAGCGCGCAGGCCTCTGTGTTGGGTTTGACAGATCAGATGGCGCGGGTGGAACGCTCGTTGCTGATCGCGGCGCTGCAGCGACAGAACGGCCATGCAAGCGACGCGGCACGCGCGCTGAAACTGCCGCGCAAGACGTTTTATGACAAGCTGGCGCGGCACGGGATTCGGGCCGAAGATTATCGGCGCTAACACTGTGCGATTTTCCGCACAGGTACAGGCAGGGGCGTGCGGAATTCCGCCCATGTGCGTCCGCTGACCACCCGAATGACATTAGATAAAACCTGCAAGTATAAGATATAAAACAGAAAAAACTTCTCCGTCACGGGTTTGTGAATCAGTCTTTGGCAGGGGGGGCGAAACTTGATCATATGGCCGTGACGCTCCGCCTGACCTGCGGAGCGCTGATTTGAAATCATAATCTCTGGGAGGAGACCCTGATGAGACTCTTGATCGCTGCCGCAACGGCATTGACCCTGACCGCAAGCGTGGCCGCCGCTGGCGCCGACGGATGCGACGACGGCGAAATCGTTGTCAAGTTCAGCCACGTGACCAACACCGACAAACACCCCAAGGGGATCGCCGCATCGCTGTTCCAGAAACGGGTGAACGAAGAGATGAACGGCATTGCCTGTGTCGAAGTCTACCCGAGCTCGACCCTGTACAACGATGACCAGGTGCTTGAGGCGCTGTTGCAGGGCGACGTGCAGATGGCCGCGCCTTCGCTGTCGAAATTCGAGCAGTTCACCAAGGTGTTCCGCATTTTCGATTTGCCCTTCATGTTCAAGAACATCGACGCGGTGGACGCATTCCAGAAATCCGAGGCGGGCGAGGCGATGAAAGCGTCGATGTCGCGTCGCGGCCTGCTGGGGCTGGAATTCTGGCACAACGGGATGAAGCAGATGTCGGCCAACAAGCCGCTGAACCTGCCCACGGATGCCGCTGGCCTGAAATTCCGCGTGCAACCCTCTGACGTGATCAAGGCGCAGATGGAAGCGATTGGCGTCTCACCGCAGCCGATGGCGTTTTCCGAAGTCTACGGCGCGCTGCAAACCGGTGTTGTGGATGGTCAGGAAAATACCTGGTCCAACATCTGGGGCCAGAAATTCTTTGAGGTGCAGGACGGTATCACCGAAACCAACCACGGCATCATCGACTACATGGTCGTGACCTCCACCGACTGGTGGGACAGCCTTGATCCTGCCGTGCGCGATCAGTTGGCCACCATCCTCGAAGAAGTGACCGTCATGCGCAACTCGGAATCCACCGGTGTGAACGAAACCGCCAAAGCTTCGATCATCGAAGCAGGCGGCGAAGTGCGCACACTGGATGCCGACACCCGCCAGATCTGGGTCGACGCGATGAAACCCGTCTGGTCCCAGTTCGTGGACGATGTCGGTCAGGAAAACATCGACGCCGCTCAGGCGATCAACGCCGGCTTCTGAGTTCAGACGTTTCTGATACAATAACGGCCCGGCCCCCCGCTGCGGGGACCGGGCATTCGCGCAACCGATCCGCGCGGCACTTCGGGAGGGGAGCCCCATGTCATCCAGCTATCAGCCGAAAACGGCCCTTGGACGCGTCGTGAACGAGATCGAGGAGACAGCCATCGCGCTGATCCTGGCCGCCATGACGATCCTGACATTCATCAACGTGGTGTTGCGCTATGGCTACCAGACGGGCCTCACCTGGGGGCTGGAGGCGGTCAGTTTCCTGTTTGCATGGCTTGTCCTGTTCGGGGTGTCCTATGCGGTCAAGATCACCGCGCATCTCGGGGTCGATGCCGTCACCAACCTGATGTCGCAACCCGTGCGCCGCGCGTTTGCGTTGCTTGCCGCCGTGATTTGCGTGTTCTACGCAATCCTGCTGATGAAAGGCGCATGGGATTACTGGGCGCCGTTTGCGGGCCTTGATGTGACATCGGGGCGCTGGTTTCCCACCGGCTTTACCCCGACCCGTGATCAGGCGTGGTACGAGGTGCTCGAAGTGCCGATGCCCGAATGGTTGCGCTTTGTCGAGCCGATCATGAACGAGGGCGAGCCTTATGAGAAAATGCCCCGGTTCATTCCCTATGCAGCCCTGCCGTTCGGCATGGCGCTGCTGTTGTTCCGCATGATCCAGGCCATGGTCCGCGTCGCGACCGGAGAGTCACACAGCCTGATCGTCAGCCACGAGGCTGAAGAAGAGGTTGCGGCCGTCAAACACATGAACGAAGGCACCTGAATCATGGAAGTTGCAATTCTTTTTGCCCTCGTTGTGGGGCTTATGCTGATCGGCGTGCCAATCGCGGTGAGCCTTGGGATGTCGTCCATCCTGTTTCTGCTGGTGCTGGGGGATACGTCGCTTGCGTCTATCGCGCAGACCCTGTTTCAGGCGATGGCGGGGCACTATACGCTGCTGGCGATCCCGTTCTTCATCCTTGCGTCGACCTTCATGTCGACGGGCGGTGTGGCGCGGCGGATCATCCGGTTTTCCATTGCGCTTGTCGGGCACTATCCCGGCGGTCTGGCCATTGCGGGCGTGGTGGCCTGTATGATGTTCGCGGCCCTGTCGGGCTCATCCCCGGCCACGGTTGTGGCCATCGGTTCCATCGTGATCGCGGGCATGCGGCAGGTGGGCTATACCAAGGATTTCGCCGCAGGCGTCATCGCCAATGCCGGCACCCTGGGCATTCTGATCCCGCCGTCGATCGTGATGGTGGTCTATGCCTCGGCCACGGACGTGTCCGTGGGGCGGATGTTCCTGGCGGGAGTGATTCCGGGCCTGTTGGCCGGGACGATGCTGATGGTCACGATCTATGTCATCGCCCGCGTGCGCAATCTGCCGAAAGGCGAATGGATGGGCTGGGGCGAGGTGTGGAAATCCGGTCTTGCCGCGTCGGGGGGTCTGTTCCTGATCGTGATCATTCTGGGCGGCATCTATGGCGGTATCTTTACGCCGACCGAGGCGGCGGCGGTCGCGGCGGTCTATGCCTTCTTGATCTCGGTCTTTGTCTATCGGGACATGGGGCCGCTGGCCACGCCGGAAGGGCAGCCGAACCATTCGCTTTTGGCCAAGCCATGGGCGCTGATCACCGCGTTCGTTCATCGTGATACCAAAAACGCGCTGTTTGATGCGGGCAAGCTGACCGTGACGCTGATGTTCATCATCGCCAACGCACTGGTACTCAAATATGTTCTGACGGATGAGCAGATCCCGCAGAAGATCGTCGGGATCATGACCGATGTCGGCTTTGGCCCGATCACATTCCTGATCATCGTGAACGTGATCCTGCTGATTGGCGGTCAGTTCATGGAACCCTCGGGCCTTTTGGTCATCGTGGCGCCACTGGTCTTTCCCATCGCCATCGAGTTGGGCATCGACCCGATCCATCTGGGCATCATCATGGTGGTGAACATGGAAATCGGGATGATCACACCGCCGGTGGGTCTGAACCTGTTTGTGACGTCCGGTGTCGCCAACATGCCGATGATGTCGGTGGTGCGCGCAGCGTTGCCGTTCACCGCGGTGCTGTTCGTATTCCTGATCATGGTGACCTACATTCCGTTCATCTCGACATGGTTGCCGACGCTGATGATGGGGCCCGAGATCATAGTGAACTGACCATCGCGGGGTGATCCGAAGGAGGCTGCGCCACGCGATGTTTCAGGGGGGCTGCCCCCCGCCCTGGCGGCCTCCCCCCGCGGTCTATCCGGCGAAATGAAGTCCGGATCAGGACGCCGCGAGGGCGTCGATGATGGGCTGGAAGTCTGATGCCTTGAGCGAAGCGCCACCGACCAGTGCGCCGTCGACGTTTTGGGCGGTAAAGATTTCCGCCGCGTTGGCAGGTTTGACCGAGCCGCCGTAGAGGATGCGTATCTTGTCACCTTCGCTGCCAAAGCGCGCGACAAGGCGGTCGCGGATCATGTCGTGGGTTTGCTCGATCTGTTCCAGTGTGGGTACGCGGCCCGTGCCGATGGCCCAGATCGGTTCATAGGCGATCACCAGTGTTTCGCCGGTCGCCCCGTCGGGCATCGACGCGTCAAGCTGAGCGGCGATGATATCGAGCGTGTTCGGGCCTGTCCGCTCGGCCTCGCTTTCGCCGATGCACAGGATGGGCAAGAGGTCAGCGGCCCATGCGGCTTTGGCCTTGGCGCGGATGTCGGCATTTGTTTCGTGATGTTCGGCGCGGCGTTCGGAGTGGCCGACGATGACGGCTGTGGCGCCGGTGGCGTTGATCATGCCCGCCGACACATCGCCGGTATGTGCGCCTGATGCGGCGCCGTGGCAATCCTGTCCGCCGATGGCGACGCGGCTGTCCTGCGCGATTTGAACCGCCTGTGCGAGCAATGTGGCGGGGGGGCAGATCAGGACGTCCGGGCCGCCGCTGTTCTGGCGTGCCGCCAGCGTGGCAAGTTCGCCCAGCAGGCTTGCATCGCCATTCATTTTCCAGTTGCCCGCTGCCAGTGTCCGCCGCATGTGGTCCGCTCCTTCTTGCCGGATATCCCGACGGGCGTAGCATCACCGCCGGGCCTGCGCTAGCTGTTTGATCCCGGAGTTTGATGGTGCGATCTTTTCTCAAGTAGGGAAGGAAGCGTTACGGGACAGATACATCGCCGGAGCGCCGCGACAACGCACGCGGTCAGAGCCGCGATATAGTGATCGGAAGCTTCGGCCGCAGAGTTGAGCCGCACCTGCGGAATAAACCCGACGGCTGTTCAGAAGTGGCGCAAGCGCGCGACAGTACAGGATCAAAAGGCCGGGCCGACAGCCCCCTGTCCGTCGTCATATTGATCGGGACATCCGAGCGGTTCGAGCATTGGAGGCTCCGGCAAACCCGGTGCGGTTCAATCTGGCTGATTCTGCGTTTTCAGGACCGGAACGCACAAAACCCGAACAGATTTTGACGAACCACCCCGCAAGGTTCGTCAAAAATCCAAATAACACTTTGCAAATAAAGGAATAAAGATGGAGTTTGGTAGGCCCGGCAGGACTTGAACCCGCAACCAAAGCGTTATGAGCGCTCTGCTCTAACCAATTGAGCTACAGGCCCGCCAAAGGCCTGAGATACCACTGATGCCCGCCATGTCAAGGCGGACATCAGCAGCGTTCTGACGTGCAAACCGAGGGGTCAGAACTTGTAGCGCGCGCCAATCAGCAGGGCATCGACGTCCTGAAAGCTCTCAGTGGCAGAGGAGGCGCTGTAGCTGCGGTATCCGCCATAAATCTCGAGGTTGTAGCGGTCGATATTCTGTACGACCTGAACGCCAAAGGAGTCCGAGTTGCTGCCCAAGGACGCAATGTCTTCGCCATCATAGTAGTCCACCGACAGCGCTGTTGATCCAAAGTCGAAAAAGTCGCGCTCGTAGCCCACTTTGACGTAGTTGAAACCCGGATCACGGGAATTGTCGTCCAGATCGTCGCTGCCCGAAGCAAAGGTGACGCTGATGCCTGTCGGGGTGTGTTTGACCGAGACCGAACCGTTCATGCGATCCGCGCCCTGGCGTTCGTTGTAGCTTATCGCGCTGGCGAATGTGAAATCACCAAAATCATTGTTGTAATTGACGGCGACGCCGTTGCGGTCGTCTTCGCCTGCGGAGGCGGAAACGACAAATCCGCTGCCAAGGGTCGGCGTGTCGTAACGAAAGCGTTCCTGACGGCTGTTGCCGTCAAGGTTGGAGAAATTGCCGCCGACGTTCTGCATCGTCAGAGTACCCGCCTGGTCGCGGAACAGCATGCCACCAGCCAGATCGGCGACGCCGGAATAGCCAATGACACCTGTGCCCGACAGGTCCACTTCGGAGGTGCCGTTCGAGGCGGTGTCGCCCTGCCCGTAAGAGAATTTGCCATAAGGTGTTTCGGCAAACAGTTCGAATTTGCGTTCGTTGGAGACAGAGAAGCTTTGGTTGGGAACCAGTTGATTTACAACCGCCGTTGAGTTGAATTCGAATTCGTATTCAATCAGTGCCCCCACAACATAGGTGCCGAAATCATAAGCCGCGCGGGCACGCAGGCGGGTTGATGAGTTGTCGTTGTCGACCCAAAAACTGTTGGTTTCGACGCCATCGTCAGCAAACAGAACCCCCTGGTTGATCTGGCCTCCGAAGGTAAATGAAAATCCGCCGTCCTGAATGTTGACAACCTGCGCCTGACCGGCGGTGGGCAATGCCGCACCAAAGGTCAAAAGGCAAACGGTAGGTAAAATATGGTGATGCATGGGGGGCTCCTCATCAGTTCGAGGGCACATGAGGCGCACCTCTTGTTTAGTACGTCACAAAAAGAGCTGAGCGGTAAAGTAAAGTCGCGTCACGCTCTTGCGACCGGGCGTGTTTCACTGTGATGTTCACGACATGCTGTTCGGGGCGCGTATTTCCTTTTGCAACCCTGATGCGGTTCACGGTAAGTGCGGACAGGCGTCAGGAGAATGCGGATGAACGATGGCAAGAACGGAATGACCTATGCCCAAGCGGGTGTGGATATTGACGCAGGCAATGCATTGGTCGAGCGGATCAAGCCCGCGGCGGCGGCCACCAAACGCAGGGGTGTGGCCTCGGGCCTGGGTGGTTTTGGCGGCTTGTTCGACCTCAAGGCGGCGGGGTTTGATGACCCGGTGCTGGTTGCCGCGACAGATGGTGTGGGCACCAAGCTGCGCATTGCCATCGACACCGGAAACGTCGATGGCGTGGGCATTGATCTGGTTGCCATGTGTGTCAACGATCTGGTCTGTCAGGGGGCGGAGCCTCTGTTTTTCCTCGACTATTTTGCCACCGGCAAGCTGGAACTGGATCAGGCCACGCGCATCATCGAAGGAATTGCCAAAGGGTGCAGCGCTTCGGGCTGTGCCCTGATCGGAGGCGAAACCGCCGAGATGCCGGGGATGTATCCCGAGGGCGATTTTGACCTTGCCGGGTTCGCCGTGGGCGCGATGGAGCGGGGCACGGGCCTGCCTGCCGGCGTGTCCGAGGGCGATGTGCTGCTGGGCCTCGCCTCGGACGGCGTGCATTCCAACGGCTATTCGCTGGTGCGCCGCATTGTCGAGGCGTCGGGCCTTGGCTGGGACGATGCCTGCCCCTGGGGCGCGGGCCGTCTGGGGGCTGCGTTGCTGACGCCCACGCGTCTCTACGTCAGGGCCGCCCTGGCCGCGATCCGCGCGGGCGGTGTGCATGGTTTTGCGCATATCACCGGCGGGGGATTGACCGAAAACCTGCCCCGCGTGTTGCCCAAGGGACTTGGGGCAGAGGTGGATCTGACCGCATGGGATTTGCCGCCGGTGTTCAAATGGCTGGCCGAGACGGGCGGGATGGCGCAATCGGAAATGCTCAAGACCTTTAACGCAGGCATCGGGATGGTTGTCGTCGTTGACGTAGCATCGGTTCAGGGCGTGACTACGGCTTTGCGCGATGAAGGACAGGCCGTTGTGCCTCTTGGCCGGATCGGGGCAGGGCAGGGCGTCACCTATTCAGGTCAGCTTTGGTGAGCAAACGCGTCGGCATCTTCGTCTCTGGCGGCGGGTCGAACATGCGCGCGCTGGTCGAGGATATGCACGGCGATCACCCCGCACGTCCCGGCGTGGTTGTGTCCAACACCGCAGGCGCGGGCGGCATCGCGTGGGCGCGCGCGCACGGCATCGCGACCGAGGTGATTGATCACCGCCCCTATGGCGAGGATCGTGCCAGCTTCGAAGCGGCGGTTTCAGACGCGCTGGCCCCGTATGAGCTTGATATCATTTGCCTTGCGGGCTTTATGCGGGTCCTGACTGCAGGCTTTGTCGCCCCCTGGCAGGGCCGCATGCTGAACATCCACCCGTCCTTGCTGCCCAAGTACAAGGGGCTGCACACCCATGCCCGTGCGCTTGCGGCGGGCGATACGGAACACGGATGCACCGTGCATCTGGTAACGCCTGCGCTGGACGATGGCCCCATTCTAGGTCAGGCGCGCGTCCCCATCGAACCGGGCGATACGCCCGACACACTGGCCGCGCGTGTGCTGGTGCAGGAACACCGCCTCTATCCGGCCACCTTGCGCCGTTTCGCGGCAGGAAAAACCACCCCTCTCACGCTCTAGCAACGGCCTATGGATTGCTATAGCGTCCCCCAGATCAATCGGTGATGAGCACCGCAAAACCCAAGAAGTTCGCGCATGAAAACAATCACAACGACCGACGACCTCGCCGCATATTGCACAGAGGCGGCCAGGCATCCTTACGTCACGGTCGATACCGAGTTTCTGAGAGAACGCACCTATTATTCCAAACTGTGCCTGATCCAGCTGGCCATGCCCGGCACCACCGACGAAAACGCCGTTCTGGTGGACCCGCTGTCGAACGGGCTGTCGCTGGAGCCGCTCTATGATCTGTTTCGCGACACGTCGGTGGTCAAGGTGTTTCACGCGGCACGTCAGGACCTCGAAATCTTCTATGTCGATGCGCAGGTATTTCCCGAGCCGTTGTTCGACACCCAGATCGCGGCGATGGTCTGCGGTTTTGGCGAGCAGGTGGGATACGAGACCCTGGTGCGCAAGATCGCGCGCCAGCCACTCGACAAAACCTCGCGCTTTACCGACTGGTCGCGCCGTCCGCTGACGGATGCGCAAATGACCTATGCGCTGGCCGATGTGACGCACCTGCGCCAGATCTATGAATTTCTGGCCGCCAGGCTGGACGAAAGCGGGCGCGCGCGCTGGGTATCGGAAGAATTGCAGACACTGCTGACGCCAGAGACCTACATCATTGATCCTCAAAACGCCTGGAAACGGGTGAAAACCCGCACGTCATCCTCCAAATTCCTCGCCGTGGTGCAGGAACTGGCCGCATTCCGCGAAACGCATGCCCAAAGCCGCAACATCCCCCGCAACCGGGTCTACAAGGATGACGCCCTGGTCGAACTGGCCAGCAACAAGCCCAAAAGCCACGAGGATCTTGGGCGTTCGCGCCTGCTGTTGCGCGAGGCGCGCAAGGGTGACATCGCGGACGGAATCCTGGCTGCCGTGGCGCGCGGCGTGGCAATGGCCCCGGATCAGCAGCCCAAACCGGATCGCAGTCGTGAAAAATTGCAGGTGAACCCGGCACTGGCCGATCTGCTCAGGGTCTTGCTCAAGGCCAAGACGGAAAGTGCGGGTGTTGCGGCCAAGCTGATTGCCACGGCCTCCGATCTGGATGCGCTGGCGGCGGGCATGCGGGATGTTGCAGCCCTCAACGGATGGCGCTCAGAGGTGTTTGGCGAGGACGCCTTGCGGCTGTGCGAGGGGCGCGTGGCGCTGACGGCCGACGGCGCCGACATTCGCATCATCGCGCTGGACTGACGCGGCGCGGTCAGCGGCGGGTGGTGGTTTGAGCGTTGCGCGCGCCTTCGACACGGATGACACGCACGTCGCGCAATTCCCTGTCGCTGAGGCTGACCGCGGCAGTCACGGTGCGTACGCGGGTCGACGTGTTGCGGCGCAGGTCGCGGGGCCGCTCGGCTTCGAGCCGGTAGGTCAGCACGCCATCCACAGGTTCTTCGTCTTTGTTGGCCGGGGTCAGCTGGACGGAATAGGGGCCATCATATGCGGAAATGCCGCTTGCACGCACGATGGCACCGCCGGGCACCCGTTCGATCACCAGACTGCTGACCTGATCCACCGGTGTCCCGCGATACTCTTCGATCTGGTTGCGGGCCGAGCGGAACAGTCCGCCGCGCTCGTTCACGGGAATAAGGGGGTTGGTCTGCGCGCGGGTGTCGGGCGCGATGGGTTCGGAGCGGCTGTTCCCGAACCAGTTGAACGGGTTCACGCGGCTGTCGCGGATCGCTCCGCATGCGCCGAGGGAAAGCGTTGCAATCAAAACTGTTGTCGTCAAAAGGCGCATTGTCTGCTCGCGTGTTTTTCTTGGCTCTTTTGGTAACGGATGTCGCAGCACTTGAAAAGCATCCATTGCCGCACTGGACCTTTGAGAGAGCAACGCCTAGGTCACGGGGAGGCGGGCACGCAACGACGAGGGTCCAATGGCAAGTGTGGCATTCGAAGAGATCGTGGAAGATTTCGAGTTTCTCGAGGACTGGGAAGACCGCTATCGTTATGTGATCGAGCAGGGTCGTGCGATGGCGCCGCTGGACGATGCGCTCAAGGTGCCCGCGACCAAAGTCGATGGCTGTGCGTCACAGGTGTGGTTGCATGCGGTGATCGAGGACGGACGCTTCCATTTTGATGGCGACAGCGATGCGATGATCGTCAAGGGGCTGATTTCACTTTTGAGAAGCCTTTACAATGGGTTGGATGCCAAAGCTGTTCTGGAAGTGGATGCGCGGGCAGAAATGGCGCGCCTGGGTCTGAATGATCATCTGTCTGCCCAGCGTTCAAACGGGTTGCGCGCGATGATCGAGCGGGTGCGCAGTGTTGCGGCGGCGTGATCCAATTGCCGCCTTGCGGCGACGCGATTCATTGAGGTGACCGGGGGCTCTGCCCCCTGGACCCCCGTGGTATTTTCAGTCAGAAGAAACTGAGAGTTGCGCCAGTGCGCCGTGCAGATCCCCGTAACCGGTAAACCGACGTTCAAAGGCGAGCCCGAGGGTTTGGGCCGCCTGTTGTGCCTTTTCAGTCAGGGCAGGGTCATCGGTCTGGGCCTGATAGACCAGTTTTTCGTAATTGCCAAAATACATGTCCCGTAACTCCGGATGGCGGTCGAGACCCATGGGTTTAATGACGAACGCCTCGAATTGCCGCACCAGGAAATCGGTGAGGTAGAAGGCGGTGAACTCACTTTGACTGTGCTGCGCAAAGCGTTCATTTCCTTCGAAAAAGCTGTAGCAATGCGGGCCTGCGACCATCTCGACGCCCATGTCATTGCACGCCGTCTTGAGCTGGCCGCCCGTGCCGCAATCCGCGTAGACCACAAAGATGGTGTCGTAGGTGGCGCGGTGTTTGGCGACGGTCTTGCGCACTTCGTCGGTGATTTTTTCAGGGTAGAGGTGGAGTTTGGCCGGCAGACAGGTGAGATCCATGTGGGTCCAGCCGTTTTGGGCCTTGAGGTCGAGGATCTCGCGCGCCAGCGCTCCGCAGGCGATCAACAGGATTCGCCCCGTGCCCGAGGGGGCAAGGCCGTCTTCTGTCAGGCTGGCGTCGCTTAACGCCATTTGATGGAACAGCCCATGCTGGGAGTCTGGTCCTGTGGGCCAACTCCGGTGGCGGCAATGTCGCGCATGGCGTTCAGCAATTCAGGTGTCCGGGTGCTGGCATCGCCCATCCGTGCATCATCGAGGCGGCCGCGATATTGCAGCAGACCCTTGCCATTCAGGCCAAAGAAGTCAGGCGTGCACTGCGCATCAAAGCGGTGCGCAACCTGTTGATCTTCATCGACAAGATAGGGAAAGGGAAAATCGTACCGGGCCGCAAACTCGATCATCTGTAGCGGCGCATCGGCGGGGTAGCTGGCATAGTCGTTGGACATGATGGCCAGCACGCCGATGCCGTCATCCATCAGGGCGCGCGCATCCGCCGCCAACCGGTCGGCAATCGCAATCACGTAAGGACAATGGTTGCAGATAAAGGCGATCAGCAGCCCTTTGGCGGTCAGATGCTGATCCATGCTGTGCATTTTGCCACGCGCATCCGGCAGCGTGAAGGCAAGGGCCGCCCAGCCGAAATCGCAAACGGGAGTGTCTCGTCGCATGTGCCGTCTCCTCGTGCCTGTCGGGGCCGAGGTTATCCGGCCGCCATCTGGTTGTGCTTGCGCGCCACGAATTCCTTGGCCGTTTCCACCGCCACGGCGGCGTCGCGGCAATAGGCGTCCGCGCCGATGGCTTTGCCGAATTCCTCGTTCAGAGGGGCACCACCGACCAGGACAATGTAATCATCGCGGATGCCTTTTTCGACCATCGTGTCGATCACGACCTTCATGTAGGGCATCGTGGTGGTCAGCAGCGCGGACATGCCGAGGATATCGGGCCCTTCGGTGTCGATGGCGTCAAGATAGTTTTCGACCGGGTTGTTGATCCCCAGATCGACCACTTCGAAACCGGCCCCTTCCATCATCATCGACACGAGGTTCTTGCCGATATCGTGGATGTCGCCCTTGACCGTGCCGATCACCATCTTGCCGACGCGCGGCGCACCTGTTTCGGCCAGCAGCGGTTTCAGGATGGCCATGCCGCCCTTCATCGCGTTGGCGGCCAGAAGGACCTCGGGCACGAACAGGATACCGTCGCGGAAATCCGCCCCGACGATGGTCATGCCACCAACGAGGGCCTTGGTCAGAACGTCATAGGGCACCCATCCGCGTTCCAGCAGGATGTTCACAGCCTCTTCGATTTCGGGCTTCAGTCCGTCATAGAGATCGTCGAACATCTGCTGGACAAGCTCTTCGTCGTCGAGTTCGGAGAGGATGATATCGTCTTCGTCTGACATGGTCGTTCCTTGAGATGCAGGGCGCGCATGCCCTCACTTTTACATCTTATCGGTCAGAATGCCGCAGGGGCACTGTCCGGATTGCGACATGCCTTGGATCAGCCGCGACGCGCGGGTCTGCGCACACGGGGGTGTGACTGATTTCCAACTCTTTTCTGGCATATGTTCCATCTTTGTTCTAGCATTCCCATATGAAATCCGATCTGCAGACGAAACAGGCCAGGGGGCGCGGGGCGCTGACCAATAGTGTCAGCCGGTATGACAGCGTCACGCGCCATGCTGTGGACGACGGTTGGGATACGGACGAGGCACTGCCGACCCTGCGCACCGAAGTCAGCATCGAACGAGCCCGGTCGGTCATTTCGTACAACCGCTCGCCTGATCTGCCCTTTGATCGCTCGATCAATCCCTATCGCGGATGCGAGCATGGCTGTGTCTATTGTTTTGCCCGGCCCACGCACGCCTATCTGGGGCTGTCGCCGGGCCTTGATTTCGAAACGAAACTGATCGCGCGGCCCGATGCGCCCGATGTGCTGCGCGCCGAATTGGGCAAGCGTGGATACAAGGTGGCGCCGATCGCAATCGGAACGAACACAGACCCGTATCAACCCATTGAAAAGAAACATGGGATCATGCGCGCCTGTTTGGAGGTGCTTGAGGCGTGCGGGCACCCTGTCGCCATCGTCACCAAGGGTGCGTTGATCGAAAGGGATCTTGATATTCTGGGGCGGATGGCGCGGCGCGGGCTTGTGCGGGTCGGGATTTCGGTCACAACGCTGGATGCATCCCTGTCCCGATTGATGGAGCCGCGCGCCCCATCGCCTGCACGCCGTTTGCAGATGATCCGAAGGTTGAGCGCGGCGGGCGTGCCGGTGCGCATCATGGCGTCACCCGTAGTGCCCGCGTTAAGCGACCCGGAACTGGAAGAGATACTTGCCAAAGGCAAGGCGGCGGGTGCGCGCACTGCCTCGTGGATCATGTTGCGACTGCCCCGCGAGGTGTCGCCGCTGTGGCAGGATTGGCTGGCTGCACATTTCCCGGACCGTGCCGCGCGCATCATGGCGCGGTTGCGCGAAATGCATGGGGGTGCGGATTACGATGCGCGCTGGGGCCACCGGATGCGGGGCGAGGGGCCTTATGCCGAAATCATCGCCGCCCGGTTCGATGTCGCCATCAAGCGGTTGGGCCTAAAGTCAGCGGCCCCCGCGATGCGCACGGACCTGTTTCAGCCCCCGCCGCGTCCGTCTGCGCAACTGAGCCTGTTTTAGGCCACGCGCCGGTTACCGCGTCGTTTGCGCGCCGGCGCGGTGTTTTCGCCGGTGCCGTCATTGGCCGAAGTGAACGCGCCCAGCTTTTCCACGATGCTGTCAAGCGTTGGCACCGGGCCCTTTGGCCGCGTGTCCAGGGCGGTGCGCATCTGTGCGAGATGTGCAGGCGTCGTACCGCAGCACCCGCCGATGATCGACGCACCGCAGTCCCGTGCGAGGGCCGCGTAATCGGCCATGAGTGCGGGCGTGCCGTCATAGTGGATATGACCGTCGTGGTATTTCGGGATACCCGCGTTTCCCTTGGCGATCAGAGGTATATCAGTGCCCGTAGCGGCAAAGCCAAGCAGCGTGCGCAGCAGATCAGACGCCCCCGTGCCGCAATTGGCCCCAAAGGCCAGCGGTGGATTCGGCAGCCCGGCGACCAGTGCGGCCATGTCAGTGCTGGTGACGCCCATCATCGTGCGCCCGGCGGTATCAAAGCTCATCGTGCCGACCCAGGGCAGGTCAGCGCGCAGAAACCCTTCGGCGGCGGCGGCAAACTCTTCGGGGGCCGAAATGGTCTCCACCCAGCCGATATCCGCCCCCCCGGCCTTCAGGCCGGCGGCGGTTTCGTGAAACATCTCGACCGCGTCGGCGTGCGACAGGGTGCCGACAGGTTCCATGATATCGCCCGTGGGTCCGACGGAGCCAGCCACGATCACCCGGCGTCCCGCAGCGTCGGCAACATCGCGGCCGATTTCGGCGGCCAGCTTGCTCAACTCAAAGGCGCGGTGGCCTGCATCGTGCAGTTTCAGGCGCGAGGCATTGGCCCCGAAGGAATTGGTGAGGAAAACATCGCTGCCCGCATCCACGGCCCCCTTGTAAAGCGTGGTGATCTTGTCAGGCGCGGTTTCGTTCCAAAGTTCGGGCGCGTCCCCGGCCATCAAACCCATTTCGAACAGGTTCGTTCCGGTCGCTCCATCTGCCAGCAATGTGCCTTTTTCGGCCAGAAGTTCCGAGAATGGATTGGACATGATCAGGCCTCGCGCGCGTCAGTGATCATTCTGGATGTCATGCCGCCTTGATTGAATCCAGTTCATAATTCTCATCAAGATTATGAGGTTGACTTGTGGCCCGACGTGCCAGGGGGTCCGGGTTCTGGATTGTACGCGCGATATCGGCCAGCCCCACCAGCAGCGCGCACCACGATTTGGCGGCCGCGTAGCGTGGCACCCAAGCCGGGGCGAACGCGGATTTGAACTGGCGCAACCCGCGCCCTTTGGTCTTGTGTGCGATGACAAAGGTGACCCAGCGCCAGATCCTGTTTTGCGGCACCGGGCAGGCGGGGGTGGCGGCCAGTGAAAGGCGCGATGCCCCGGCGTTGCGCGCTGCGTGGATGGCGGCCGTCACAAGTGCATGCATGGCGCCATCCGGCAGGTCATCGCCGTGCCGCATGATATCAAGACACCATTCGGTCGGACCGCGATGAACCGTAATGAATCCGACCAATCGGTGTTTCACAAATGCACAGCCAACCCATTGCCCTTCCACGTAATCCGGGCTGTAGCGCCCCATGGAGCCACCGCGTGCGGCGCCATGGGCGGCTTGCCATTGTGCGTCCACTTGCGCCAGCGCCAACTGCGGCAGCGGAAAGTCCGAATGCACGGTGACCCCGGCCTTGTGGGCGGCGCGGAGTTTTCGGCGCAGTGTGCGCCGGCCCGGGACATCCGCGTCGAACGCGGCAAGGTCCACGATGGCTTCGTCAGCCATATGCAGAACACGCCAGCGCCGCGCCCGCGCTGTTGTGGCCGTGCGGGCATCGCATTTGTAGATCATCGCCAGCTTGCCGACATCCTGTGCCACAGATCGCACCTGGGACAATCCGGCATCGCAAGGGCCTGTGATCGGGTCGGTGAACAGGGTCACGGTCTGCGCGGTTGGCCAAAGCGCCAGCGTGCAGCCTCGCCGTGTTGCGATGCTCCCACCGTTCTGGGCCACGACCTGCACTTCACTGCGGGCGCCGATGACGGGCCTGTGCGCGACCGGCGCGGCCACGCACTCGCGGGGTTCAGGGGGCCGCAACAGGGCGAGCGCCGCACACAAGGCAGGCAGGGCAAAATAAATCAGGCGAAACCCGAGAATTCCGGCGGCAATCGTTGCGGGGTCCACCTGTGGAACGGCGCTCAGCAGGACCAGTTCGAAGGGCCCGACACCGCCCGGCGTGTTGGAAATCAGACCTCCGCCAAGCGCGATCAGGAAAAGCGGTGCAAATTCTGCAAAGGGCAGGCTCCCCACCGGGAGCAGAACGAAAAGAACAGCCGCGGCAAGAACGGTATCCATCAGGGCCCAGAACAGGATTGCGCCGCTGACCCGCAGGCTCGGAAGATGAAGCGTGACCCCCAGAGCTTTGACAATAGGTCGAAAAAACAGAAGGGCCGGAAGCGGAAGGACGCCGAGGAAAACCACAAGGGCGGGCCATCGGGCCCAGTCCGGTGCGGGCAGCACAAGGCACGCGATTGCCGTCAGGACCACCCAGCAGACCATAAAGCTGACGCTGACAAAGACGGAAATCCGGGCCGCCTGGCCGAAAGTGATGTCGGACAGCATACGCCAGCGCGCGCATGCCCCCGTGACCACGCCAAAGCCCAGCGTTTGCCCCAGCGCGACCCCGACCGCGCCCGAAATCCGCGCACGCCGTGAAGAAACGCCGGTTTGGAGGGCCCGGTGGGCAAGCGCGTCGTACTGAGCGACCGCCCAGAAACTGCCGACGGTGAAAACAAGTGCCAGAACCCACCGATGCGCCGGGATATCCGCAAGACGTTCGGGCAGCGCCAGAACGACATCCATGGACAATTGGGACGCGAGAAAAAGCGCAGAGACCGCAAATACCGTGACCGGCATCGCCATACGCCACAAGGCCCGGACAGGCGGCAACACTAATGACTCTCGCACGATCCCACGGCTCCCCGGAATGTATCACTCCGAAACCGGGATAAAGTGCCGCGTTGAGCCAATCCTTAACGCACACGCACAGATTGCCGTCAAAACGACTAAAAACCGCGAGGACCCTGCCGGAATCCCACGCTCACTTTGCGTGAAGATACGCTTTTAACGTCTTGTTATTCGTCGATTTCACTCATGACTTGCGACTTGGCTTCGGCCATCAGCGACACCATTGTGGACCGGATTGTCACCTCGTCCGCCAGATCGCCCAGATCGCCGGAGACCTTGCGATAGACATCCTCGTCCCCGGCCTCTTCGAAATCGGCTGCGACCACTTCCTTGGCATAGGCGGCCGCATCATCCGCGGACTTGCCCATCAGACCAGCCGCCCAAAGACCCAGCAACTTGTTGCGGCGGGCTTCTGCCTTGAACAGCATTTCGGCGTCATGCGCATATTTGTTTTCAAAGGCGTTTTCGCGGTCGTCAAAGGTGCTCATGGGCCTACTCCTCGGGATCATGTGGTTCCTTAAGATATGCGGGGGTCGGGCGCGCCTTGCAACCCCTTTGCTTGCGGCACAACACCCGATTGCTTATGAGGGCGCGAGGCGCTGCAGACTCACCTTGTGGCCCCAAGCGAAAGGACGCCCATGGCGCGACGCAAAAAAATTTACGAAGGCAAGGCCAAGATCCTTTATGAAGGTCCCGAGCCGGGTACGATTGTCCAGTATTTCAAGGACGACGCCACCGCCTTCAACGCGCAGAAAAAAGCCGTGATCGACGGCAAGGGCGTTCTGAACAACCGTCTCAGCGAATTCTTCATGACAGGTCTGGCCCAGATCGGGGTGCCGACGCATTTCATCAAGCGCCTGAACATGCGCGAACAACTGGTGCGTCAGGTCGAAATCGTACCGCTGGAAGTGATCGTGCGCAACTACGCCGCCGGCACGATGAGCAAGCGTCTGGGCATTGACGAGGGCACCCAATTGCCCCGCCCGATTGTCGAATACTGCTACAAGGATGACAGCCTTGGCGATCCGCTGGTGACCGAAGAACACATCGCCGCCTTTGGCTGGGCCAGCCAGCAGGACATGGACGACATCCTGAGCCTTGCGCTGCGCGTCAACGATTTCCTCAGCGGCGTGATGATGGCCGTCGGCATTCGTCTGGTGGACTTCAAGATCGAGGTGGGTCGGGTCTATGACGGCGATTTCATGCGCCTGATCGTCGCGGACGAGATCAGCCCGGACAGTTGCCGCCTGTGGGATATCGAGACGGGCCAGAAGCTGGACAAGGATGTGTTCCGCCGCGATCTGGGCGATCTGACGGATGCCTATACCGAAGTGGCGCGCCGTCTGGGTGTGATGCCCAAGACGTCGTCACCCATCACCAAGCCGACTCTGATCAATTGAGCGGACGGATTTGCATATCAACAGAACAATGAAGGGCAAGGCATGAAGGCGACGGTACACGTGATGCTGAAGGACGGCGTTCTGGACCCACAGGGCGAGGCGGTGCGCCACGCGCTTGGCGCGCTGGGTTTTGACGGGGTAAGCGGTGTGCGCCAGGGCAAGGTGATCGAGCTTGACCTGGCCGATGGCACGTCCGAGGCGGATGTAAACGCGATGTGTGAAAAGCTGCTCACCAACACGGTGATCGAATCCTATCGGGTCGATCTGTCATGAAGGCGGCAGTCGTTGTCTTTCCCGGTTCCAACTGCGATCGCGATCTGGCGGTGGCCTTTCGGGCTGCGGGCGCGGATGTGCAGATGGTCTGGCACAAGGACGCCGATCTGCCCGACGGCATCGACATTGTCGGCGTGCCGGGCGGCTTTTCCTTTGGCGATTATCTGCGTTGCGGGGCCATTGCGGCAAATTCGCCCATCTGTCGCGCGGTCAGGGCCCATGCGACACGCGGCGGCTATGTGCTGGGCATCTGCAATGGCTTTCAGGTGCTGACCGAAACCGGCATCCTGCCCGGCGCTCTGTTGCGCAATGCAGGCCTCAAATACATCTGCAGAACCGTCGGGCTCAGGGTGGAAACCTCTCAGTCGGTCTATACCGAAGGGTACACTGCCGGTGATGTCATTGATATTCCCATCGCGCACCACGACGGCAACTATTTTGCCGAAGATACCGTGCTGGACGCCTTGCGGGCCGAAGATCGCATCGCATTCACCTATACGGACAACCCCAACGGGTCGATGGGCGACATCGCGGGCATCCTTTCGGACAACCGCCGCGTCCTTGGCATGATGCCACACCCCGAACGGGCGGCGGATTCGGGCCATGGCGGCACGGACGGGCAGGCGTTGTTTCGCGCAGTGGCCGCGCAGCTGACCACGGCATGACTTGAGGGGCACCGCCCGCAGGCCTATGCTGGCGTCATGGGTGTCTTGTCCAAGATCGCAGATCTGAAGCACAGCCCGCGCATCATCGGCTGGCGCGTGCGCGTTGCACTATTGGCTCTGACCGTTGCGGCCGTCACCACGGTTTTCTTCACCAACCTGCTGCTGACGGACCGATTCACCGAAACGACCCGTAACCGCGCCGAACTGCGCCTTGCGCTCTACTCGGGCAATCTGCTGAGCGAGTTGCGCCAGAACGCGATTGTGCCGCAGCTGCTGGCGCGGGATCCGACCCTGATCGGGGCGCTCAATTCGGCGGATTATCAGCAATCGACCCGACGCCTGATTTCATTCGTGGAGGAGATCGGCGCGGCGAACCTGATCCTGCTGGATGGCGAGGGGCGTGCGGTTGCCGCAACCGACCGCAACCGGCTTGGCTCCAACCACCGCTCCGAGCCCTATTTTGTCGACGCGTTGAGGGCGGCGGGCACGGTGTTCACCGTCACCCCGCGCGAGGCGAGCGGCTTTGCATTCACCTATTCCCGCAAGATCATCTCCGGCGGCGATGTGCTGGGTGTGATCGTAGTCGAAGTGGATTTGCAAAAATTCGAACGGGCCTGGGCCGGCATTTCGGCGGCGGTGCTGGTCACCGACAGCGTCGGCCAGATCATTCTGGCCACCGAACCGCGCTGGCGGGGCCGCACGGAAGAGGATGCGCTGGAACGCCAGACACCGCAAAGTGCGATTGAACGCGCGATACGGGCAACGGCCGATTGGACGGCACTGCCTGCGGATGCCTACATTCAGGGCGAAGCGGTGATGCGTCTGGAAAACCGTATCTCGTTTCGTGGCTGGCGCATGACATCCTTCACCACATATGAATCCGTGCGCGAACGGGTGAATGGCTTTCTCGCGCTCGAGATCATGGGATTCGCGATCCTGCTGGCGCTGGCGTTCTATGCGATGAACCGCCGCTCGGCGGTGCGCCTTGCTGTTTCGGCGCGCGAGTCGGCAGAGCTTCGCCATCTCAACATCCAGTTGCAGCGGGAAATCGCCGAGCGCAAACGGGTGCAGGAAGACCTCGCCGTTGCCGAGCAAACCCTTGAACAATCGTCCAAACTCGCCGCCCTTGGCGAGATGTCGGCGGCCGTCAGTCACGAACTCAATCAGCCGCTTGCCGCAATGAAAACCTATCTGGCAGGCGCGCGTCTGTTGTTGCGCCGCAACCGCTCTGACGAGGCGCTGGTCAGCTTTGGGCGCATTGATGATCTGATCGAACGGATGGGGGCGATTACGCGACAGTTGAAATCCTATGCCCGCAAGGGTCAGGACGCGCTCAGCCCTGTAGATATGGCCGATGCGCTGGCCTCAAGCCTGTCGATGATGGAACCGCAACTGCGTCAGCGCCGTGTTCAGATCAACCGCGTCCTGCCCCCCGATCCGATCCGGGTGATGGGCGACAGGCTGCGCATCGAACAGGTCATGGTCAACCTGCTGCGCAACGCCATTGATGCCACCAAGACGGTGCGTGCCCCCCAGGTCGACATCATTTTGTCAGCCGGTGAAACCGCGACCCTCACGGTGCGCGACAACGGCCCCGGCATTGCCGATCTGGACGCACTGTTCGAGCCTTTTTACACAACCAAGCAGCCCGGAGACGGTGTTGGCCTGGGGCTTGCCATCTCATCGGGCATTGTCAACGATCTGGGCGGGCGGTTAACAGCGCGCAACGGTCAGTCCGGTGGTGCCGTGTTCGAGATGCAGTTGCCCGTGTTGGGCGCGCAGTCGGGCACTGACCACGACGAGGACCATAAAATAGAAGCGGCGGAGTAAGTGCAGATGACCCAAGCGATGAAAATTGCCATCATCGACGACGAACAGGACATGCGTCAGTCCATCAGCCAGTGGCTTGCCCTGTCCGGATATGACACCGAAACATTTGCCAGCGCCGAAGACGCGCTGAAGGTGCTGGGCCCCGATTATCCCGGCATCGTCATTTCGGACATCAAGATGCCCGGTATGGACGGGATGCAGTTCCTCAGGAAACTGATGGGCAATGACAGCGCCTTGCCCGTCATCATGATCACGGGCCACGGCGATGTGCCCATGGCGGTCGAGGCGATGCGGGTCGGCGCGTTTGACTTCCTTGAGAAACCGTTCAACCCGGATCGCATGTCTCAACTGGCCAAGAAGGCCACGGGCGCGCGCCGTCTGACCATGGACAACCGCGCCCTGCGCCGCGAATTGAGCGATGGCGGTCAACTGATGAAAAAGCTGATCGGGCAAAGCCCGGTGATGGAGCGGCTGCGCGAGGATATCCTCGACCTTGGTCAGGCCGATGGCCATGTGCTGATTGACGGTGAAACCGGCACCGGCAAGACATTGGTCGCCCACGCCCTGCATGCCGTCGGCAGTCGGGCGGGCAAGAAATTCGTTCTGATCAGTTGTTCGGCCTGGGAAGAGGACGCGCTGGCCAAACGTCTGTTCGGCCCGATGAACCCCGAAGACGCCCAACTGCCCGCCATCGAAGAAGCGCGCGGCGGCACGCTGGTTCTGGAGGACATCGAGGCGCTGAGCGAGAGCCTGCAGGCCCGTCTGCTGAGCATCATCAACGAACAGGGCAGCCCTGCCGAAACCCGCATCGTGGGCATCTCGAACCTGCAGGAGGCGGGCCGCACCTGCGAGGACGCGCTGCGCCCCGATCTCTATTACCGTCTGGCTGCGCTCAAGATCACCGTGCCACCGCTGCGCCAGCGCGGCGAAGACATCCTGACGCTGTTCACACGCCTCAGCGATCAGTTCGCGGACGAATACGGCTGCGATGCACCCAAGGTGTCGGCCCAGGAGGCCGCGCAGCTTTTGCAGGCCCCGTGGCCGGGCAATGTGCGCCAGTTGATCAATATCGCCGAACGGGCCGTGTTGCAGGCGCGCCGGGGTACAGGCTCCATCGCATCGCTGCTGATGAACGATCACGAGGAAATGCAGCCGGTGATGACCACCGAGGGCAAGCCGCTGAAAGAGTATGTCGAGGCCTTCGAGCGGATGCTGATCGACAACACGATGCGCCGCCACAAGGGGTCAATTGCGTCCGTCATGGACGAGTTGTGCCTGCCGCGCCGGACCCTCAACGAGAAGATGGCGAAATACGGGCTGCAAAGATCCGACTACCTCTGAACAGGTTTCAGACTGTCGAAAAGAGTGACCGTGGGTGCCGCCTGCGGTCATTTTCATTTGTGCTTGCGCGTGGCAAAGAGCGGTCATTGAGCGTGAGGCACAGATGGACACTCCGGCGGCATTTCTTTTTGACATGGACGGTCTGCTTTTGGACAGCGAGCGGGTCTATCGCGATGTGGCGGTCGCATTGATGCGGCCCATGGGGTTTGACCCTGTGCAGGCAGAGGCCCATTTCATGACACTTGTGGGCAATTCCGGGGCCGAAGGACTGCGCCGGATAACGACATTTGCCGGTTCGCAGGAAAGCGCGCTGACCTTCAACAACGCGATGCATGCCGGGGTGCAGGCCGCGCTTGAAGCACACGTCCCGTTGCGCCCGATGGTGCGTGAAACCCTTGCCGCATTGGCCGTGCAGGGAGCGCGTATGGCCGTTGTGACATCGACGCACGGAGCCAATGCCCGCCGCCATCTGGCCCATTCCGGACTACTCGATTACTTCGAGTTTGTGGTGGCCGGGGACGAAGTGCGCGCCAACAAACCAGATCCTGCTCCCTATTTGCAGGCAGCCGACCTGCTCGGGATGGACCCACGTCACTGCGCGGCCTTCGAGGACAGCGACCCTGGCACGACATCTGCAGTGACGGCCGGATGCCAGACTACGCAAATCCCCGACCTGCGCCCCGTCGGGCAAGCCTTGCCAGATCTTGGGCAACGCATTGCGCCCAACCTTTGGGAGGCTCTTGAGGGTCTTGGGGTGCTCAAAGGCGCAGAAAGTTCACAGGCCTAAGGCGAACCTGCAATTGACCATTGTCTTTCGCTACCCGTTCCTCTTATCTAAGGGGACGGGAATCCGACGCGCATTGGCGTCGGCCCGGATACGAGTTTCGCTGTTCTGAACGTCTGGGCGGGCAATGCCCCCGGGACGTTTTGACAGGCCGATTGGGCCTCGAAAGAGGCCACGAGATGCTGACGCAGGCCACGGTCTGGTGCAGCTAATGAACGGATGCAACGCCCCGAGGGGTAAGTTGCGTCGGAGAAGAACCGCGATGACACGCGCGAGAACATTGAGAGTTTCAGCAGAAGGGCCCCTGGGTCACAGCTGCCGCGTGCCGCATATCGCCCAGACAAGACACGATCCACGCAAGCTTGCGCCCCCCGGCGCCGGTCTGGTGCGGTCGTGCAATGGACTTAAATGGCTAAGAAAATGCTTATCGATGCCACCCACGCGGAAGAGACCCGCGTTGTGGTGGTGGACGGAAACAAGGTCGAGGAGTTTGACTTTGAATCCGAGAACAAACGCCAGCTTGCTGGCAACATCTATCTTGCAAAGGTAACACGGGTCGAACCGTCGCTTCAGGCGGCTTTCGTGGACTATGGCGGCAATCGCCATGGGTTCCTCGCCTTTTCCGAGATTCACCCTGATTACTACCAGATCCCCGTCGCCGACCGTCAGGCGCTGATGGAGGAAGAGCGCGCTTTTGTTGAGGCCCAAAAGGCCCGCGACGAAGCCGAGGACAGGCCCAAGCCCAAGCGGCGTTCGCGCGCGCGCAGTGCTGCGGCCAAGGACAAGGACGCCAAGACGACGCAAGAGATTGATGGCATGGAAACCATCGACCTTGAGACCGACGCCGGGGCCGAAGTGTCCGCGGACGAGGCCGCATCGCCGATGGAGACCGTGGCCGAAACCCCTGTGGAAACACCCGCAGCGAACGAGGTTCAGGATGACTCCGACGATGTGACCGAGGCGTCCTCGCAGGAGGACTTGACCGAGGCGTCCTCGCAGGAGGACGACCATGATGAGGATGACGTCAGGAAGGGGCCCGATGCGGCCTCCAAGGACGACAGCATCGAATCCGTCGCCGATGATGACGACAGCGAAGACATCCGCCCGGCGCGCAAACCGCGCCCCAAGCGTTACAAAATTCAGGAAGTCGTCAAAGTCCGCCAGATCCTGCTGGTGCAGGTCGTCAAGGAAGAACGCGGCAACAAGGGCGCGGCCCTGACCACGTACCTTTCGCTGGCGGGTCGCTACTGCGTGCTGATGCCCAACACCGCGCGCGGTGGCGGCATTTCCCGCAAGATCACCAACGCCGCCGACCGCAAGAAGCTGAAAGAGATCGCGGGCGAGATCGACGTGCCGCAAGGCGCGGGGCTGATCGTGCGCACTGCCGGTGCGCAGCGCACCAAGGCCGAGATCAAGCGCGACTATGAATACCTTCAGCGGCTTTGGGAGCAGATCCGCGAGTTGACGCTGAAATCCATCGCGCCCGCCAAGATCTATGAAGAGGGCGATTTGATCAAACGCTCGATCCGCGATCTTTACAACCGCGATATCGACGAGGTGTTTGTCGAGGGCGATCGCGGTTATCGCACCGCCAAGGACTTCATGAAGATGATCATGCCGTCCCACGCCAAGAACGTGAAACTGTACACCGAAAGCCTGCCTCTGTTCGCGCGCTTTCAGGTCGAAACCTATCTGGGCGGCATGTTCAACCCGACGGTGCAGCTGAAATCCGGTGGCTATATCGTGATCGGCATCACCGAAGCACTTGTGGCGATCGACGTGAACTCGGGCCGCTCCACCAAGGAGGGGTCGATCGAGGACACCGCTCTCAAGACCAACCTCGAAGCGGCTGAGGAAGTGGCGCGCCAGTTGCGTCTGCGCGACCTTGCCGGACTGATCGTCATCGACTTTATCGACATGGACGAGCGCAAGAACAACGCGTCCGTCGAAAAGCGGATGAAGGACAAGCTGAAGACCGACCGCGCCCGTATTCAGGTGGGTCGTATCAGTGGTTTCGGCCTGATGGAAATGTCGCGCCAGCGTCTGCGCCCCGGCATGATCGAGGCGACGACTCAGCCCTGCGCGGCCTGTCACGGCACCGGTCTGATCCGCTCGGACGACAATCTGGCGCTGTCTATCCTGCGCCAGATCGAGGAAGAAGGCACCCGCCGTCGCTCGCGCGAGGTGCTGATCAAGGCCCCGGTCGGCATTGCCAACTTCCTGATGAACCAGAAACGTGAGCATATCGCGCAGATCGAGGCCCGCTATGGCCTGTCCGTGCGTATCGAAGGCGAGCCGCATCTGGTCAGCCCGGACTTCACGCTTGAAAAGTTCAAGACGGCGACCCGTGTGGTCAAAGCCGTTGAGACGGCGGTTGTGTCCGTGGACACGTCGCTGATGGATCAGGTCGACGAGGACGAAGTGGAGATCGTCGAAGACGAGGCGCCTGCCGCCGCCGGTGCGGCCCCCGCAAGCGAGCCGACGCAGGATGAGGGAGAGCAAAAGCCCAAGCGTCGCCGTCGTCGGCGTCGGCGCGGTCGCGGCAAGGGGAACGGTCAGGACGGCAACGGGTCTGACGAAACCCAATCCGCAGATGGCGGCGAGGAGGGTGCCGAGCCCTCCGAAGACGCTGTGACGCCCGAAACGGCCTCTGAAACGCCCGATGCGGCCCCCGAAGGCGAGGGCGATGCGCCCGCACCCAAGAAAAAGCCGACGCGCACACGCCGTTCCAAGGCGTCGGACAAGGCCAAGACGCAAGAGGTTGCTCCGGCCGAGGATCAGGCGGCATCGGCAGAGGTGGGCGAAGCGACGCCCGCGCCTGACGCGGCCCCCCAAGTCGAGGTCGTGGCCGAGGCTGAGGTCGAAGCAGAACCAGCGCCAAAACCGAAACGGACGCGCAAGCGTGCGCCCAAGGCGGCACCCAAGGAAGCGCCGGCAGCAGAGGACGCCCCCGTGGCCACCGTACCGGAAGACGCGGCACCACCAGCCCCCGAACCTGCACCGGAACCACCGGCCCCCGAACCTGTCGTGGCAGGCGCGGATATGGTGGTCGAGGATGAACCAGCCAAGCCGAAAAAACGCGGCTGGTGGTCGCTGGGCAAGTAAGATCAAGGGCGCTCTGCATCAGGGCGCCCTTTTTACTTTTGCACTCCGCCCTTGCGGATCACATAGGTTTGCACGTCGCCACTCAAATCACTTGAGACCAGCGTATGGCCCGCCTCGCTGCAAAAGTGCGGGACATCGACGATTGCTGCCGGATCATCGGCCTGCATCGTCAGGATGTCACCGGAACCGATGGCTTGCAGGCGTTTGCGGGCCTTCAGGACGGGCAGCGGGCAAAGCAGCCCGGTTGCATCAAGGGTATGTGCATCATTCATGATTGCACTTTAGGGGGATGTTTCACCCTGTCCACAGACATATGGCCGCGCGCGGGCGCGACGCAGGGACCGCGCCGCGAATGCGCTGATCCGGGCCGAGATCGCCCCTTGCGGTAATTGCCCCTGTCTGGATGGCGTGCGTCTGCCAGCGCGGGCGCGAACGGCCGGTTTTTTGGCTGATTTGCGGAACAGTTCTGTGACGTCAGGCTAGTCGGACCGGGGTGGCGACAACTGTCCGGCGAGCCGGTTCAGGACAAACACGCGGATGGCCGAGGCCAGTCCGACATCTGGATCGCGGCGTGCATCAATGTCACTGGCCAAGGCATTGATTGGTTTGCCTTCTTCGGCGGCAATGTCGCGAAAGACGCGCCAGAACTCCGGCTCCAGCGACACGCTGGTGCGGTGCCCCCTGAGGGTGAGCGAATGCTTTTGCGGGCGCGCGCTCATGGGTGGCACCGGGTGCCAAACGGGCGGTCAAGCCGGTTCATCGCCATCATCCGCGCCCCGTGTCAGCGCCTTGCCATCCAGCCGCCGGACGGCGCGCGCGGCGGCCTCGCGCTCTGCTGCCGTGCGCAGCTTGCCGCGCCCGAACGCAACCACGTTGGCCTCGGCCTGTGCCTTGGCTGCGACACGGGCGCGGGCCTTGCGCACCTTGTTGAGGTTGATGGGCGTATCGCTCACTTGGGTCCGATCATGTTTTCCGGGCGCACGACACGGTTGAATGTCTCTTCATCGACAAAGCCGAGTGCGACGGCTTCCTCCAGCAAGGTCGTGCCGTTCTTGTGCGCGGTCTTGGCGACCTTGGTGGCGTTGTCATAGCCGATTTCCGGCGCCAAGGCGGTGACCAGCATCAGCGATTCGCGCATCAGCTTGTCGATGCGTACCCGGTCCGCATCCAGCCCCACCACCAGATTGTCGGTGAAGGCGGACGCCGCGTCGCCCAAAAGCTGCATGGATTGCAATACGTTATAGGCCATCATTGGCTTGTAGACGTTCAGTTCGAAATGGCCCTGCGATCCGGCAAAGCCAACGGCGGCGTCATTGCCCATCACATGCGCACAGACCTGTGTCAGCGCCTCGCACTGGGTCGGGTTCACCTTGCCCGGCATGATCGACGAACCGGGCTCGTTTTCCGGCAGCACCAACTCGCCCAGACCACAGCGCGGCCCCGAGCCGAGCAGGCGGATGTCATTGGCGATCTTGAACAGCGAGGCGGAGACGGTTTTCAAGGCCCCCGACATCTCGACCATGGCGTCATGGGCGGCGAGGGCCTCGAATTTGTTGGGCGCGGTGACAAAGGGCAGGCCGGTGATGTCGGCCATGTGCGCGGCCACGGCTTCGGCCCAGCCATGTTTCGTGTTGAGGCCCGTGCCAACCGCCGTTCCACCCTGCGCCAGTTCGTAGATCCGGCCAAGCGCGTCCTTGACGCGCTGGATGCCCATGGCGACCTGATGGGCGTAGCCACCAAATTCCTGTGACAGGGTCAGGGGCGTTGCGTCCTGCGTGTGCGTGCGCCCGATCTTGATGATGCCCTCAAAGGCGGCGACCTTGGCCAGCAAAGCGGCGTGCAGCTTTTCCAGCCCCGGCAGCAGCACCTGATGGGCTGTTATCGCGGTCGAGATATGCATCGCCGTCGGGAACGTGTCGTTGGAGGACTGGCCCATGTTGCAGTGATCGTTGGGGTGCACCGGGTCTTTCGATCCGATCACGCCGCCCAGCGTTTCGATGGCGCGGTTGGCGATCACCTCGTTGGCGTTCATGTTCGACTGCGTGCCTGAGCCGGTCTGCCAGACGACGAGGGGAAAGTTGTCGTCGAACTTGCCCGCCACGACTTCGGAGGCGGCAGAGATGATGGCATCGGCCAGGCGCGCGTCCAGGTCGCCCTGCGCCTTGTTCTGCATCGCGCAGGCCTGCTTGATCACGCCAAGCGCGCGCACGATGGCGACGGGCTGTTTTTCCCAGCCGATGGGGAAGTTGATGATCGACCGTTGGGTCTGGGCACCCCAGTATTTGTCGGCCGGAACCTCGAGCGGTCCAAAACTGTCGGATTCGGTGCGGGTGTCGGCCATCTGGCGGCTCCTTGTTGCAAACACGTCTGGTGCCCATGCGTTTATCGGGCAGGGGCCGTCCAGACAAGCGTGGCACAACCGGCCTGCGGCATCGTGAATGATTTGACGCGATGAATGGTGTAAGTTCAACATGTTCGCCCTATATTGATATAGAGATGCGCGCGCACAGGGAGAGTTGACCATGAACGCCACCCGCACAGCCATTCGTCCTTTTTTCCAGCCACTCCTTGGGGCATTGGTCGCTCTGTCGGCGCTGGTGGTGTTGTGGAGCGCGCAGGTGCGGGCCGATATTGACCCATTTGTAGGCACCTATGAGGGGTCCGCCGAGGTGGTCACACTGGATGGCACAAAAATACCGCGCGACATGAGTGTCGAGATTTCGCAGTCCAAACACGGGTTTCGTGTGCAGTGGACGTCGATCACCTATCGCTCTGACGGCGAGGTGCGCGAAAAATCCTATGAGATTGATTTTACACCCAGTGGGCGCGAGTCGGTCTATGCGGCGGCACAGCGCAAAAACGTGTTCGGTCAGGATGTGCAACTCGACCCGATGAAGGGCGAACCCTATGTCTGGGCGCGTGTCATTGACCAGACCATGACGGTCTATTCGCTGTTTGTGGATGCCGATGGCGGATACAGCCTGCAGCAATACGACCGGACCCTGACGGAGGGCGGTCTGACCCTGCGGTTCCAGTCCATTCAGGACGGTCAGATTCAACGCGCTGTCGAGACGTTCCTGGCCCGCAAGTGACGCGGGCGTCGTTGATCATTTTCTGAAGCTGTCCAGCGAAACGATGTCGGCATCCTTGCCGGGCGTGTCGTCCTTGGCATCGCCCTTGGCCGGTGCCGATTTGGCCGGGGATGGTGGACGGGGCAGGATATCGGGTGACAGCGCCGGGTCGGTGCCGACCTCGACATCTTCGTCCTGGGTTTCAAAACGCAGGCCAAACTCCACCGAGGGATCGACAAAGGTCTTGATGGCGTCATAGGGCACAAAAAGCGGCTCTGGCGCGTCACCGAAATTCAGCGTGACGGCAAAGCCATCCGCACCCACTTCCAGTTTGTCATACCAGTGCTGCATGACGACTGTCATTTCGCCGGGATAGCGGTCACTCAGCCAGTCGGCCAGTTCAGCATCCGGGTGGCTGGTGTCGAACGTAATGAAAAAGTGGTGCGATCCGGGCAATCCGCGCTCGGCGACATCACTCAACACCTTGCGGATGAGGCCACGCATGGCCTCATGCATCAGGTTGCCGTAATCAATGCTGCGGCTCATGGCAGTCCTCGCACTTTACACCGACAGCATATCCCAAATACGCCCGGTGAAAAGAGGTGGTAGCGGTAAAGCCTGCATTAAGTGAGACCGGACAGGGAAATTGCGTACCCCGCCACGGCCATCAACGCCAGGGTGGGCAGAAGTTTCACCCTGGCCACAAGCATCAGGCCCATTGCCACGCCTGTCAGCACCACCGCCCAAATATTGAGCGTGCTCCAGTCCGGCACCGGTAAGGCAAGGCCGGGAACTGTGCCCAGTCGGGCAAAGAACACGTTCAGCGCAAACCAGACGGACAGGTTCAGGATCACCCCGACGACCACGGCGGAGATCCGCCCAAGAGCCGCGGACAGGCGCGGGCGGGCCGCGATGTGATCAAGGTAGGGGCCAGCCGCAAAGATCCACAGGAAACAGGGAATGAATGTCACCCACAAGGCCAGCGCGCCTGCCGCCAATGCCATCCCAAGCCCGCCCTGGGCGAACCCGGCGAGCAGAGCGACGAACTCGGTCACCAGAATAAGCGGGCCGGGCGTCGTTTCGGCAAGGCCAAGGGCGTCGATCATCTGGGGCGTCGTGATCCAGCCATAGTTCTGCACAACGTCCTGCGCCACATAGGCCAGCACCGCATAGGCCCCGCCAAAGGTGACGACGGCCAGTTTCGAAAAGAACAGACCGATTTGCAGCAGAAAGTCCTGCGCCATCAGCCACACCACGATGATCGGCGCAGCCCACAAACCGCCCAAGATCAGCACGGTTCGCCCGGTGCGGGCGCGTGCGGGGGCGGGCGGGGCTGCGCCTGATGCCATGTCGGCCGTGAGGTACCCGAACAGCCCCGCCGCGATCACAACCGCCGGAAAGGGCAGGCCAAGGACAAACAGGGCAACAAAGCCGCCCGCCGCCAGCGCCCAGGCGGTCCGATCCGTCAGCGCCTTTTGACCCAGGCGCAGCAGGGCCTGAAGGACAATCACGATCACCGCCGCCTTGATCCCCAGAAAGGCCGCCTGCACCAGAGGCATCTGGCCAAAGCGGACATAAAGCAGCGCCAGCGTCAGAATGACCAGCGCGCCCGGCACCACAAACAGCAGCCCCGCGATCAGCCCGCCAACAGTGCCGCGCAATCGCCAGCCCGCATAGGTCGCCAGTTGCATCGCCTCGGGGCCGGGCAGCAGCAGGCACAGCGACAGGGCCCGCAGGTATTGCTGTTCGCTCAGCCAGTTGTGGCGGGTGACAAGGGCGTCATGCATCAGCGCGATCTGCGCCGCGGGTCCACCAAAGGACAACAGGCCAATCCGCCCGAAAACCCGGATCATGTCGGGCAGGGCGGCGGCGGGGACATGCGTCGTCTCTTTCATATCGCACCGCGCTTATGGCTTGCCCATGGGGTCTTTGGCACGGCACCTGATAGCGCAGGTGTGCTGTCACTCCCTGAGACTGCTTGATATCGCGCCGACATGCAGGGACGCAAGGACGGTTGGCGGGACGTAGCTTGAGGCCTGTCATTTTCGTAGGAAGGTGGCACATTGATCCGGGTCTCTGGACCGGATCGACCGCCAAATCCGGATCACCGGAAATGTCTGTGATCGGCGGCGCGCCCGGCATGTCGATCAATCCGATTTGTCCGGGGCGGGGTGATGTCGCCTGAGACCGGTATGAGAGCGCACCCTTGGACCGGCAATCAGGCGCAAGCCGGGCAGGCCCCTCACAGCGGTGCGCGGCCGCCTCGGGGATAACGGGCCGGTGCCCCGCCGATCCGGATCGCACATGCGCCATTTGATGAAAATGAACCCCGGATGTGAGGCGGCCAATGTATTTACCCTGTGGTGCCTCCTGAACGGGGCATTTTGCAACGTCGCCGCGTGGCCAAACCACCCGCAGGCCATCCAATTGCAATGAACCGCCAGCGGGCAGCGATACGACACTGACAGGTCCAGCGAAAGCATCGTCCAAAGCAGCGAATGGGAACGCTGACTTGCAACAGGGTCGGGAGCGACGACGCTGTGTTGCGGGGGGGTTATCGCAGCCGCGTGCCGCCCAACATCACGGCCATTGCATTGTCTGGCAGCAGCCCGAGTTGTTCAAACAGGCTGATTGCATCCACATTGCTGGAAATTTCCGCCATGCGATAGCCCTCAAAGCGCACGAGCATCTGATTGAAAACATGGATGGGGTCGCCGTTATGGGCTGCCACACTTTTGATTTCGACCAATGCCGAAAGCCAGTCATCCTGCTCGATCACAATGGGAAAATCGACCGTGATCGGCCCCATGAGCGCGCGCGCCATTGTCACCAGCTCTGCCAGTTCATCGGCCTCGAACGGTTCATCGCCCATGATTCCGTGGGAGCGTGCATCCGGCGACAGCAGGATCGGCAACGCTTCGAGGTTGCCCTTGACCCAGACCTCGTCAAAGTAGGTTTGCAGCGTTCGTAACTTATGCGGCATCGTGGCCATCGCTTTTGTGGTTGCGCATGGGCGAGACGATAGCGCCGGGAGTTTAAGAAAGGCTCAATTTTAAGAGGAGAAGTGCAGGCTTCTGTTGCCAGGTGCCTGCGAACCCCGCCTTAAGCTGCAAAGCCTAAGGACTTAATTTTCGATATTAGGAACAGCTTACGCTGCTACTGCCATCGGAGCACGATTGTCATTTGCAATTGTACATGTTTCGCCGGTAACGGTGGCAGACAGCCGAGACAAAGCAAACACCTTTAGACGTCCGTCGATCCTGTTTCGACCCCATGATCCCCCAAATGAAAGGATGTTTGGTGGAGTCGCCGGGTACCGCCCCCGGGTCCGATCCGCTTATTACGAGCGCGTTTATGTCCATAGTCCCGAAGGACAGTACATATATAGGTGGATGCGCCGCATGATGCAATCTGTAGGAAGCTTCAGCGGCAATTATTTGAAACACAAAGAGTGAATAGTTACATAAAAAACGCCAAATAAATATTTGCGTTTAATTCGTTTTCTTTCCGAAAGTGGTACCAACCATCCTGTTGCGACCTGCAAATTGAGGTGTGCTTTCTACACCCTGACAAAGCACAGGTCCTGGCTGTTGGTCACAGGTTGGCCCACAGGAACCACGCGGCCAGCGCGGCCTCGATCCCGCCAAAAACCAGCACCTTGATCACCGGCGGTCTGTCGAGGATCAATGAAAGCGCCCGCCCAAATGCCGCCCCGACAAAGGCGAACCCGATCATCGCGTAAGCCAGCGGCTCATCCAGCCAGATCGCGGCGCCGCCCGCCACCACGAACAGGCCGCCCACACTGGCGCGCATCTCGCTCAGGCCCATGGTGCTGGTTGTGGGGACCAGATCAAGGGCGGCGGCGGTATAGCGCGGGGCGACAAAACCGAACAGACCAAATCCGATGGTCAGCAAGGCTGCAATCAGGTTCACAATATCAATCATGTCGTGCGAGGTAGTGCGGCGGTGCCACCCGGGCAAGGGATGACAGTCCCGGGGCGCGTGCCCGCCGACATTGCCTGACACCAACTTTGCGGACCGGGCCGATGAAACGCGACGCTGTCAAAGGCCTTGGCCCTGATCCCGCCACGGCACCCGCCACCGCGGCAACGGTCCAGGGGTGCGGCGCGTGCACAAGAGTGACGGCCACTGCGGCACGTCGCGACCGGTTCGCAGGCCAGACGTGGTACATTTTGCGATGTTTCGGGTCGGGGGCGTTCATTGGCTTTCCCCGCTTGTCGTATCTTGTCAAAGGCCACGCGAGGTGCATCAACGACAGCTCGGACGCAGATCAGCAATGGCCACCAGTGCGCGAAAGGCCAAGGACTTCATCAACCCACAGCGGCACGGTGACAGACGCCTTGCCCGGGCGGGTGTCATCAAACAGCGAAACGGTTTGCGACGGATCGAGGTTCATCTCGACCGTTTGTGCCCCGACATGGGTCGCCATCTCTACAAAACCTGCCGCCGGATAGACATTGCCCGAGGTGCCGATGGCGACAAAGATGTCCACCTTGGACAATGCGTCCTCGATCCGCTCCATATGGTAGGGCATTTCACCGAACCAGACGATGTCGGGACGGGCCGCGGGTGTGTTGCACCGGGGGCAGGCCTCGCCCACCTCCATGTTCAGCGGTGCATCCCAGCGATGACCGCACGCCGCGCACAGGGCCGAGGCGAGTGCCCCGTGCATGTGTACCACGTCCGCGCTGCCAGCCTTTTCGTGCAGGTTGTCCACGTTCTGCGTGATCAGCAGGACATTTCCATCATAGTCCGCCTGAAGCCGTGCAAGCGCGGTGTGGCCCGCATTCGGCACCGCCGCGTGGGCCTGTGCCCGGCGGGTGTTGTAAAAGTCCACAACACGGCGCGGATTGCGCGCGAACGCTTCGGGCGTTGCCACGTCTTCGATCCGGTGTTGCGCCCACAGCCCGCCTTCGTCACGAAAGGTGCCAAGGCCGCTTTCGGCGGATATTCCGGCACCGGTGAGTATGACGATATTCGCGTGAGCCATGTTGCGTGCTGCCTTGTTCTGCCTGTCGTATGTGACCCGGCCCGGGCAGGAATGACAAGAACGGGGCGCTGTCAGGCCTCAAGCAACCGCAACTCGCCTGCAAGCCAGGGCAGGTGAGCAAGTGCCGGATCAATCATATGGGTCTGGATCAGCCGACGCATGGTGGTGGCCACGTCCGTGGGCACATTCCCGGCCCAGTCGGCGCTGGCATAAAGCGAAATGGTGCGCGAAAACGGGCTGAAGGGCAGGGGATAGGCGTCCACTTCGTCATGAAAGCGGCCCGCCCGCATGAACCCCAGAGGCGTGGTGACTGCCCAGCCTATGCCACGCGCGACCATGGCCATCAACGCCAGATGACTGCCAATCTCGAAGCGATCCATAAGGTCCAGCTTCTGGCGGGCCAGATGCGCCTCGATCTGGCGCGAGATCAATTGCTCGCGTTCATAGCGCAGAAAGGGCAGCGGTTCGAGACTGGCAAGCAGATCGTCGCCCCTGGCCCGCCCTTTCGGTGTCACCAGGATGAACGGATCCCGGGCCAGCGGGTATTCCAGCACGCCGTCGCGCATCATCCCGTCGCTAGCCGATATGGCAATGTGCAGGCGCTTGTCAGCAATGGCTTGCAGGATTTCGTGGCTTGGCGCCGTGGACAGGGTGAATTTGCAGCGGGTGAGGCTGTCGGCAAGGATCGTGACCAGACGTGGTGTCAGATCGTTTTCAAAATCGTCGATCACGCCGATGGACAGGGCCGACAGGTGTGCCAGATCCATCACCGTCAGTTCGGATTGCGCGAGGCGCAACTGGCTCAGGGCTGCCTCTGCGCGCGCCAGAAAGCTGTGGCCCGCGGGCGTCAGGCGCATGGGCCGCTTGCCATGGTCGATCAGGTCGGTGGCCAGCGCGGTTTCGAGGTTGCGCAACTGCTGACTGACCGCTGGTTGGCTCAGTCCGGTGGACGCCGCCGCCTGGGCCACTGAACCGGTCGCGGCCAGCGCCTCGAAAACTTCGAGACCGCGCAGCGAGACGCCTTTGTTCAGCATGTCAGAGTCCTTTTCGGAGTTTCGTGTTTATTGAAACTGTGGGGGCGTTTCGTCAATGAAAAAATGGTTTTGAGGGGGCAGTATATTTCGAATTTCCGATGATAGCGTGATCTTGCCAGTCGGATACGGGCTGGGCATGATGGGGCCATGAAAATCGCGACGGCCTCATACCCGCTTGACGTGTTGCCCGATTGGGCAGCCTACGAGGACAAGCTGACGCGTTGGGTCGATGAGGCGGCGCGCAATGGCGCCGACCTGTTGGTATTTCCTGAATACGGCGCGCTGGAGCTGGCCACGCTGGCCGGACCGGACGTGGCGGGTGATCTTGAGGCGTCGTTGTTCGCCGTGGCCGAGCGATTGGCCGATGCGGATGCGTTCCACGCCCACCTGGCGGCCACGTTTGGCGTGCATATCCTTGCCGCGTCGGGTCCGGCAACCCATGACCTGCCCACGGGGGTGACACGCCCGGTCAATCGCGCGCGCCTGTTCACGCCTGCCGGAACCTGCGGCGTGCAGGACAAGCAGATCATGACCCGTTTCGAGGACGACGTGTGGGGCGTGGTGCCCGGCGGGCCCTTGCAAATGTTTGACACGGGTCTTGGAAAGATCGGCGTACTGATCTGTTATGACGCCGAATTCCCGCTGCTCGGGCGCGCGCTGGCCGAGGCGGATGTCATCCTTGTGCCGTCTGTGACCGAAGCCATGACGGGCTATTGCCGGGTCCGCATCGGAGCGCAGGCCCGTGCCCTTGAAAACCAGTGCGTAAGCGTGATGGCGTCGGTCGTGGGAGAGGCCGCCTGGTCGCCCGCGCTGGACACATGCACGGGGGCAGGCGGCATCTTTGGCCCACCTGACCGGGGCTTTCCTGACACGGGCGTCATGGCGCTGGGAGACCTGAATGCACCGGGTTGGATCTATGGCGAGGTCGACGTGGCCGCCATCGCCGAAGTGCGCCGCGACGGCGTGGTGTTGAACCGGCGCCATTGGCAGCTGCAGCATGGTCGTGCCGATCCTGTCACAGTCACACAGCTGGCCTGATTACCCCTTGAATTATTGCACGCGCAGGCGCATTTAGTGGCGCGTCCGCGTCTTGCGCGGACCTGAGGTAATAAAGGAGAGACCATGGCCAAGGAAGATACGCTCGAATTTCCCGGTGTCGTAAAGGAACTCCTGCCCAATGCGACATTTCGGGTCGAGCTTGAAAATGGCCATGAGATCATCGCACACACGGCAGGAAAAATGCGCAAGAACCGCATTCGCGTTCTGGCAGGTGACAAGGTGCAGGTCGAAATGACCCCCTATGACCTGACCAAGGGCCGCATCAACTACCGGTTCAAATAAGTCCGATCAGTGGCATTTGTATTGGGATCAGGCAGTCCGAGACGGCTTGAGCTGCTTGGGCAGTTGGGCATTGTGCCTGACGCCGTGCGTGCGCCCGATATCGACGAGGCCCCGGCAAGGGGTGAACTGCCGCGCCCCTACTGCGCCCGCATGGCCCGTGAAAAGGCCGCGGCCGTCGTCGCGGACGCGGGCGACGTCGTGTTGTGTGCCGACACAACTGTCGCACTGGGCCGCCGCATCCTCGGCAAACCTGCGGATGCCGACGAGGCGCGCGCGTTTCTGAAGGCCATGTCGGGCCGCCGTCACCGCGTGATCACCGCCGTGGCCGTGCGCAAGGGAAGCCGCATCTGGGAAAAGGACGTGGTAAGCAGCGTGCGCATGAAGGCGCTGTCAGACCCCGAGATCGCCACCTATGTCGCGAGCGAAGACTGGCGCGGAAAGGCGGGTGGCTATGGAATTCAGGGGCTTGCCGGCGCTTTGATCCCATGGATTTCCGGCTCGTTCACCGGCATTGTCGGCTTGCCGTTGGCTGAAACAGCAGGCCTGTTGCAGGCTGCAGGCATAAAGGTGTGGGGATGAAGGGCAATCAGATTCTTCTGGACCATGTGGGCGCGCGCGAGGCGGCAGCCTTGCTGGTCGACGGTCGTCTCAGCGATCTGCTGATTGATGGCGATGCGCCGCGTCCGGGCACCGTGTACCGGGCTGTCACAGCGCGCCCCGCAGCGGGGCAGGGCGGTGTTTTTGTCAAAACGCCGGATGGCCAGGCCTATTTGCGTGGGGTCAAGGGCATTGGCGCCGGTGAAGTCATACATGTGCAGGTCACCGGCTACGGCGAACCGGGCAAGGCGATTCCGGTCACCCACAAGCTTTTGTTCAAAAGCCGCTATGCCATCGTCACGCCAGAGGCACCGGGGTTGAACCTGTCGCGCAGCATTCGCGATGACGATGTGCGCGACGCATTGCTCGGACTGGCCCATGACGCCATGGACGGGTGCGGCATGGGCCTGATCCTGCGGTCGGCGGCGGCGGGGGCTGATGCGAATGCTGTGGCCGAGGACATCGCGGCCATGCGCGACCTGGCCGAGCAGGTGGCACGCGATCAGGGCACTGGCCCCGAGGTCCTGAGCCTGGGCGATGGTCCGCATGTTCTGGCGTGGCGCGACTGGGCCGGGCATGCAGATGTGGTGACCGAGGCGGGCTGTTTCGAGAGTCATGGTGTATTGGATGCCATCGACGCGGCGCGCAGTGCGCGCGTGCCCCTTGGTGGCGGAGCATCCATGTTTGTCGAAGCGACCCGTGCATTGGTGGCTGTGGATGTGAACACTGGCGCGGACGGGTCCTTTGCTGCGGGCCTCAAGGCGAATATGGCCTGTGCGCGCGCCTTGCCGATTGCCCTGCGCGTGCGCGGGTTTGGTGGACAGATCACCATTGATCTCGCCCCCATGCCCAAGAAGGAACGCCGCACGTTCGAAGCGGCCCTGCGCACTGCCTTGCGGGACGACGATGTTGAAACGGTGTTGGCGGGGTGGACCCCCCTGGGGCATTTCGAATTGCAGCGCAAACGCGCCCGCTTGCCGCTGTCGCAGGTGCTGGCGTGAGGTGCCCGATCTGCCAGCGCGACACAGTTCGGCCGTACCGCCCGTTCTGCTCGCGCCGCTGCGCCGATGTTGTTTCCACCCCCGCCGCCCGCCTGTCATTCCCTGCCACAAGCCTACGCCTCCCATTCTCGGCTTAGTTCCTCCCTCCCTTTCCGGCATCCTCGGGGCACCCGAAACCCCAATCGACCGCCCCATGTCAAAGCGCCCCGCCATCCTGCCGCCCACTCACGCACTCCGCGGTCTCTCGCGGACCGACGCAGCGGCTTATATCGGTGTCTCGCCCACGCTCTTTGACCACATGCGCAGCGCGTTTTTGACCGCGACATGCAGGTCCCCCATCTCGAATGTCTCCAGCAGCCGCAAGACCTGCACATACTCGTGGACCTGTCACGGAATTGTTCCGCTCCTTTGACTTGGTAATTTGCCACAAAGGAGAACAACAATGGCATCGAGATCCACACCCGAATTCCGCGCTGAAGCGGTTCGCATCGCACTGACCAGCGGC
>Ga0316204_10000576_pt1 | contig 130111 bp, 102 predicted proteins | sample 6monrhotite_MG_2_FD_205661 | JGI IMG/M metagenome (GOLD analysis project Ga0316204, IMG submission 205661) | Microbial mat bacterial communities from mineral coupon in-situ incubated in ocean water Damariscotta River, Maine, United States -... | ecosystem: Environmental > Aquatic > Marine >...
ATCCGCCGTGTCGACGTGCCCGAGATGATGCCGCACCGCTGGAAAGCACGCCGCGAATCCTCCTGAGTCGGCCGGCTCCGCTCCGCTCCGCGTCGCTGTCAAGGGCACTCACCCGAACGCACACTCCTGAACCGACCACAGCGTCGTCACCTGGGCCCCTGCCACCGGGCGACCCGTTGCGGCATCGAAGACGACGCCCTCGACCGAGGCACCGGGCAGGAGTACGAAGTCCTCTGAGACCTCTTCGGAGACGAGCACACTCTGCCGGACGGAGAGCACGTAGTCTGGGTGTGTCGCCAGCAACGTGTAGCGATCCGCCTGAACCGAGACGTCGTAGCGACCGTCCTCACCGGTCGTGGTGGACACCGCCTCGTTGGGATTCCCGGTCGTGGGCACAACCCACAAGCTCGCGCCTTCGACCGGCCCACCTCCCAAGTCCTCGACCACTCCACGCAACCGGGTCCCTCCCGGTTCGAGGACCAGATCGATGCCATCGTCGGCATCACAACGCACCACCCGATTCACCGCGAGGTAGCCGGGCGCAGTCACCGAGAGAAGAAACTCGGCACCCTCGAGGGTGTCGGAGCTCCAGTGCCCCTGCGTGTCGCTTCGCGTCGAGTCTTGGCTGAGGCCGCCCGCCTGGAGCGAGTTGTTGGCAAACGCAACAATGGCCCCCGCGATGGCGTCGCCCTGGCGGTCCGCGACGGTTCCCTCCAGCACGCAGCCCGTCGAGCCCACGGTCTCGGCTCGAAGTTCGTCACGTCGCTGCTGAAGCTGCGCAAGCAACTCTCGGTCGGGGTCCGCGCTCGCGGCTGATTCCTGCCGAACCGCTGCAGGCTGCGGGTCCTCGTCCTCAGCAGCGACCCAGGCCACCGCTGCCAACGCTGCGAGCGATGCCCCCACCACCGCGAGTTTCGTCCCGAAGCCGCCGGTGGCACGTCCAGCGGTCGCTGCAACCCCGGCAAGTCCCCCAGCCTCAATCGCACCGAGCACCCCCGCGACGAACGCCCGGTTGGGTCGGCTGTCGTGCAGCGTCCGCTCTACCAGATCTGCAACCCCGGCCCTGAGCGCCTGACGTCCACGAGACAGTCGCTGTTTCGCCGCGTCTTCGGAGATCCCAAGTCCCAACGCCACCTCCTTGATCGACTGATTCTCGCGGTAGAAGAGCACCAACGGCTCACGATAGGTCTCCGGAAGGTCCGCCAACGCGTCCCAAACCGCAGCCTCCGACTCCCGCGAGATCATCGTGGTCAGGGGGTCGGAGCCGAGGCTCTCCTGGGCGTCGAGCGTCTCGGCGTCGGTCGAATGCTCGCGCGTCTTGTGACGAACGGCCTTTCCGCTGAGGTTGCGGGCGACGCTGCACAGCCACGAACGGATCTGGCTCGGCTCGCGGATGGTCTCGAGCCCATTCCATGCGGCCAGGAATGTCTGCTGACCCACGTCTTCGCTGGCCGCGTGGTCGCCAGTCCGGCTGTATGCCACCGCGCAGACCAGGTTCTGGTAGCGCTCCACGAGTTTCCCAAACGCGGGGATTTCACCGGCTCGGCTCGCTTCGAGTAGTTGGGCGTCGTCGTGGGAGGGCTCTGTCTTCATCATCGGGACTCCGGTCGCGGGAAGTACCGGTAGGTGCTCGGGAGGACCCAAAGGTGACATCGCTTGTTGCCGATTCCTCTAAGAATCTGAATACCCACGCATTATTCGCCCCCAGACACGGAGTTCAGTAATCCTCCGAGTCCCCCCAGCCCGTCGAGGGTAGAATCGCTCTCTTCTGAGATGAGCTCAGTCTAAGCACCGCTTCGACTGAGGCACTCGGCGGTCCTGCTCTATCCACTCGCCTGAATCGAGACCAGATACGGCGACCGACAGGGTCCGACCGACGAAGTCGTCGATGACGAGGCGCGAGTCTTCGACATCACGAGGAGTGACGACGGCCGGTACGAGATCGGGTTACCCCCGCCTGTTGCGGCCGGTGTCCAGATCTCGAGGTGTTGCTCGGTTCCTCCCGGCGAAGAGCTGCTCTCCTTCGTCAACGGTCCGGGCAACTTCACCGAGACCGACATCCCGGACAGCGACTCCACGATCACGCTCGGCTGGACCAACGACCAGACCGCGCCCCCGGGGTTCACGGCCTGGTACGACGATTTCGCGATCGACGATCAACGCATCGGCTGCGACGACTGAGACTCAGGTGCAGACCAAGCCGAGCGGGGTCATGTTCGGCGGCCACGATTCCATGTTCACCTGGCCCCGTCGCCAGAACAGACCGCGCCACGGCGCCGGAGTGTTCCCAAACGAGAAACAGCCGGTCTGCAGTGCTCCCCCACCGCTCGAGGACAACAGGTCCCATCCACCATCGGGAACCTCGTTCTCTTCACTCACCGCTCCGGCGGGCACGTCCACGAAGTTGTCGAACACCTGCGCCATGCCGTTGAACGTGTGTCCCAACGTCAGGAGGTCGTCAGTCCAGTTCACGACCCGGCCGAATGATGAGTCCAGATCCGCACGCGAGAACTCGTCCTGGACCAGAATGAAGCCGCCGCTGGGCGCGTAGATCAAGACGTAGCGTTGCCCCCCCTCGAGTTCGTAGGTTTCGCCCGCCCCCCCGGTCGGTCCCGTGGCACCGAAAGCTTGAGGCCCTGGGCGGAAGGCCGCAGTGCCCAGCATGCAGCCATTTCCCATCGGGCAAGGCTCAGCAACCGCCACCTCGAACACCGAGGGAGGTGCGGGGACCGTGAACCTCACATCTCCACTGGCCTCGGGGGCGGCGAACGCAACCTCAGGGTCACGCAGCAGCATCCGTACATCGCCCTCGATGTTGACCGCGAGCATCGAGATGGTGTCCGCCTCGCGCGGCCAATCCTGACGGAGGTCTCCGAGGATCACGAACATCATCTCGCCCGCGGGCGGGACGTCGGCGACGGTCTGGGTCGCGAACGTCGTACGGCGGACGTCGCCGATGCCCGGCGAGAAGATGCCGAAGCCCACCGAACAACCCGAGGTCTCGCAGTCCGGAAGGTCGGTCCCCATCAGCGTCTCTCCGGACGCGAGCGTCCCGGGCTCGAGCACGGTGTTTCGCTCGATGGACAGCGGGTCGGCGGCCGCCCCGTGCACAAAGCGCACGGTGTTGCCCGTCAGTGCCTGTGATTGCTGGAAGGTCGGCGTGGCGCCATCTGCTGCGGCGGTGCAGTCGTGCTCACCAAGCGTCGCGACGGTGGCCCACTGCTCGTCGGCCCGCAGCGGGAACCAGTCCGAGCACGCGATCGCATCGAGCGTCCCAGTCCTGGCCAACACCACGCGCCTCGCTTGCCGAGGCACATCGTCCAGCCGGATCGCATCCCGGGGGGCGAGCCCCGTGGCAATCGGCTCGGCCTCGCCCACCAACCAGACATCGACCGCGTCCTGGGTGTTGAGCGTGTGCACGACCAGTACGCTGCCCTCGCCGTCGTCCCCGAGGTCTCCAAAATCCGGAGGGTCGCCCTCGCCCCACTGCGGGATTTCGGGGCCACCGCTGGAGCTGTCGCCCGAGCCCGTCTCGGCCACCGTCGGATCAACGGTGGTGCCCTCGCTGCCGGAGCCGCTCGTCGTCGGCCCCGTGGTCGTCGGTGTTGTCGAACCGGCCGTCGGTTCCCCAGACGAGCCGTCGGTCGTCCCGCCGTCGGTCTCTCCCGCGGGGTCATCAGGGTTGAAACACGCAACCAGGGAGGTCAGGCAGACCACAGCCAATGCAGAACGAGACACCCCGCTACGGTACAGAGACTGGACCGCGCGGGCAAAGGCCACGCGATTTCAGCCGGGGATCGTGACCGGCGGACTGCCTTCGCAAGTCCAGATCCAGTTGTCGAGCAGCACGGCCGAGTCGAGGGAGCTGTCCGACAGATCGAAGATCGCGAAGAAGACCTCGATCGTCTCGCCGGGAACAACCGGAGCGTTGGTTGTCAGCCAGCGGGTGCCCGCGTGCCCCTGCGCGGCCGTTCCTGCGAGCTCCGGCGCCACGCAAGGGGCGGGGCAGTCGGTCGTGTTGGGCGCATCCTTGTAGTCGAGGAAGCCCGCGTTGAGCGAGATCGGGGAGCCGAACTCGTCAAACGAGATGTTGCCGGTCCAGCCTTCCGACTCGAGCCATGCCACATACATGTCGTTGAACTGGCTCTGGTAGTAGACCGGATACTCGACCGAGAAAAACGCGAAGTCGTACGTGAAGCCGAACGTGTTCTCGGGGACCTCGGCCGAGAGCGAGAGGACAGCGAGGTCGTTGGCTGTACCGCCCTGTGAGTACTGAACCTCGACGGTGTTCGAGCAGTCCCCGGTCCCCACGAGCGCGGGGTTGTCGGTGCAGGTGTCTCCACCGCCAGGTGAGACTTCGGTGCGAGTCATCGGCGGCGGCAGGTCCGGGAGGTTTCCGCCGCCCATGCCGGTGGAGATCGTTCCGCCCACGGTCGTGACCATCTGCTCCGCAACACCGCTGGAAAGAATCGCGAACTTCTCACCCTCCCGCGGCGGGAACGCGTCGGACGTGCCGAAGTTGCCCTGGTGAACGTAGAGCTGCTCCGCGTCACCGGTGAACGACCCGTCCACCTGCGGACCTCCGGCGCAGTTCAGCCCCATCGCGTGCCAAGGATCGTCGTCCTCGTCATCGCAAGACACTGGGCTGGGCGCCCCGCAAAATGCGCCCACATCCGGGAAGGCTCCGAAGTCGAACACCACGGGCGGCTCGATCGGAGGCTCGGTCGTCCCGGTCGAGCTGGTCGCCCCGTCAGAGTCCGGTCCGCCGGTCGTTGACCCCGCCCCGCCAGACTCCGCCCCATCCGTGGCCGTCGCACCCGGCGACGTCGTGAGCCCGGTGGCCGCTGGCTCGTCCGCCGCAGCAGAGTCACACGCCACCACACCCGCGAGTGCGACAACCCCCAGCCAGCCCCGTTTCGTCATCATGCAAGACTCCTCGAACGGCGATGTGCGTGTCAAACGGTCACACCGCGGTGACTGCATGTCCCCCGGCGCACGAAACCTTCATATTAAATTGACCGGCGCAGTTCCCGTGGTCGCACAAACGTAGGTTTTTGCGGCTACTTGAGCCATTCTTCCTCGATGCAACGACCAGGCCGGCACTGCAAGATCCTCTGCACCCTCGGTCCATCGAGCCAATCGCCGGAGGTTGTCGGAGCGCTCATCGACGCCGGCATGAACGCCGCGCGGCTGAACTTCTCCCACGGGAGCCACGATGTGCACGCCCGGACGTTCAAGACCGTCCGCCGTGAGGCGAGTCGGCGGAACACGCCGGTCGCGATCCTCGCCGACCTGCAGGGCCCCAAGATTCGTGTCGGGAAAATCCCGGGCGACGGCTTCATGTTGGAGCAAGGCCACAAGCTTGCGATCTGCACGAACCCCGAGGGACCCGTCGAGCAGGCCGGTGATCTGGCGAAGGTCACGACGACCTACGCCAACCTGACCAACGACTGCGAGACCGGGGACCGGATCCTGCTCGACGACGGCAACATCGAGCTGACCGTCGCCAGCTCTGAAGGCGACGTTCTGCTGACCACCGTCGTGCAGGGCGGACTGCTCTCCTCCAACAAGGGCATCAACATTCCGGGCCGCAGGCTGGCTGTCCCTGCGCTCACCGAGCGAGACCGCGCCGACCTCGAGTTCGCGCTCGAGCTTGGAGCCGACCTCGTGGCGCTTTCCTTCGTGCGCAACCCCGAGGATCTCGAGTTGGCCCGTGAGGTGATGCGCGCCAAAGGCCGTGTGGTGCCACTGATCGCCAAGGTCGAGAAGCCCGAGGCCGTGGAGCGCCTCGAAGAAATCGTCGAAGCCGCCGATGGCGTCATGGTGGCGCGGGGCGACCTCGGTGTGGAGATGGGCCCGGAGCTGGTCCCCATCATTCAGAAGCGGGCCATCGAGATGTGCAACCGGTCCGGCAAGCTCGTCATCACGGCGACGCAAATGCTCGACTCGATGATCACCAAACCCCGGCCGACCCGAGCCGAGGCCTCCGACGTCGCCAACGCGGTGCTCGACGGCAGCGACTCCGTGATGCTCAGCGGTGAGACGGCCACCGGTGTGCACCCGGTCCTCGTCGTCCGCACGATGGACAAGATCATCCGCAGTACCGAGAACGCCCCTCGCAACTGGAGCCGCCCTCGGGTCGACCTCCAACTCGGGCACACGACCAACGCGATCGCTCTCGCCGCGGTGACCTCCGCCGAGAGCTGGCCACAGACCGAGGGCATCTGCTGCGTCACCAAGTCCGGCGGGATGGCGCGACTCGTCTCCGAGTACCGACCGCACCTGCCGATCATCGCATTCACCCCGAACGCCGACACCTACCAAGCCCTCGCCCTGTACTGGGGCGTGACCCCCCTGCTCTTCAGTCCCAGCAGCGACGACGTGGAGTCGATGCTCATCGACATGGATCAGACGATCCTGAGACGGGAGCTGTTCGCCCCCGGCGCCCGCGTCATCGTGACGTTCGCGCACCCAATCCAGCGACGCCTCTCAGTCAACCTCCTCAAGCTCCACGAGGTCGGCAGCGCACTCGACCCGAAGAACGAACACATGCCCGAGCCGGAGAACGAATAGGACGTCTGCGCCTCCCGGGGGCTCTCGGTCCGCATTCCGCTCTTTCGTCAGAAAGCCTATTGCTACTGGGGCCCTGGAGTGCTATCAACCGCTCCCCCCGCGAGGGTGGCGGAATTGGTAGACGCGCCAGACTAAGGATCTGGTGGGATAACTCCTGTGAGGGTTCGAGTCCCTCCCTTCGCACAAGCTGGAGTCTCGACAGAGACTCACCAAACGTTCGAAAGAACTAGAGAAAGCCCGCAGGCAACCGCCTCGCGGGTTTTTTCGTGCCTCGAGACGTCTCCTGGAAGCCTGGCCGGCAAACAGGCCCCGTCCCGGGACGGACCCGGGCGGTTGTAGATTATCGGCTACTCTCACCGGGATGGGAGCGCGCCAGCCGACCACGCCCCGAGAGGCCCCGGCACGGGCGTCGACGGTCGTCGGGTTCTACACGGCGCTGCTGCTCGGCGGCTTCTTCTGGCACGCGATCTCGCAGGACAGCAACGACATCTGGCGCCTCGACCCCAGCCAAGGCTGGCTCGCCCTGCTGCTCACCCCCCTATGGGGTGTGGGCTTCGGCCTCGTGACGGTGCAAGTGTTCCGTGCGCTCGAGCTTCGGATGCGCTGGCTCAGCGAGTTGCACGGCGAGTTCCAGGGGATGTTCGGCCGCCCCCAGCCGCGGGAGCTCTTCCTGCTCGCGGCCGCGAGCGCGCTCGGAGAGGAGGTCCTGTTTCGCGGTGCGATGATGGACGCCTGGGGTCTGTGGGTCAGCTCGGCGGTCTTCGCCCTGTTGCACATTCCCCGGCGACGCGCCCTGTGGCCGTGGACCATGAGTTCGCTCGTTCTGGGACTCGCGCTGGGGGTGATGACCGAGCTGACCGGCAACCTTGGTGCGGCGGTCGCGGCCCACTTCACGATCAACCTGCTCAACATGGCCTACATCACCCGGAACCGACCTCGGGTTCACGTCGACCGGGTCCAGCCGCCCAGCGGCTAGGTCTTCGGCCCGCACAGGGAGGGGGCGAGATTCAGGTTTTTTCGCCCCTAGGGGGTGCGGCGCCCATAGTGCCGCCATGGTGCTCACTCGACGCAGCGTGCTCCGGACCCTCGGGACCGGCCTGGCGACGGCCTCCGTATCCACTCTTGGGTGGACCGGCGCGGCCCGTGCCTCGGACCTCGCGCTCTCGGACCGCATCGACCTGCTGTACAGCAACCAGTTCAACTTCAACGCCCGCGGGGAACCGCAGATCACCGTTGGCCTGATGACCGGCCAGCGCAAGATCGAACTCTCCGCACCCGACGGCTTCGATATCCTGCCCTCCGGCGACGGCGGAACGCGCATTCGCGCCGGCAAGCGTCTGACCATCCAGCTCGGCAAGTCCGCCCCCGCCAAGCAGACCTACACGCTCGTGCTCGAGGAGCTGGTCGGCAAGCACGCGCTGCGCCCGGATGCCGTCATGGAGCGCTGGAAGAAGAAGGGATTCACCCCTTCGGACGAGGAAGTCGGAACCGTCTTTGGTGTGGAGGGTCGGGTGCTCGACAACCGGAGGATGCTGGTCACCTCGGGTCGGTTCACGTCCGAGCGGGTCGCACTGGAGCACGCGTTCCAAGCCAAGAAAGAACACGGCGCGGTCGGCAAGCTACACCCTCGCGTCCACAACCGAGCGCAGGGCCGCATGGTCGCGCGAGACCTCGAGCACGACGTCGATGTGACCGCCGAGGGCGTCCTGTGGTTCACGCCGCGGGGCGGTGGTGCGATCACCGTGCATGATGTCCTGTCCGGCACGACGATGGGTACCGGCACGCGTTCGGATCGCAAGTACCTCGGAAGCATGTACGTCGCCATCGATGCCACCGGCCGGCTCTCGGTGGTCAACCTGGTCTCGGAGTCCGACCTCCTCGCAGGCCTCGTCCCCGCCGAGATCTTCGCGAGCGCCCCCATGGAGGCGCTCAAGGCCCAAGCCGTCGCCGCACGAGGGCAGTTGGTCACCAAGGTCGGAACCCGGCACCTCGCCGACCCGTTCCTCGTGTGTTCCGAGCAGCACTGCCAAGTCTACAAGGGGCGCGGGCACGAGCATCCGCGCACCACCAAGGCCGTCAAGCAAACGATCGGCATCGTTGCCATGCGGCCCTCAGAGACCCAGCTGGTCGACACCGTCTACTCCGCCAACAGCGGCGGCCACACCGAGCACAACGACGTGGTCTGGCCCGGTGCCGCCGATGCCCAACTCCGTGGCCGTCCCGATCCCAAGCTGGGCAAGAGCTTCAGCGAGGGCATCGACGAGGACAACATCGCCGCGTTCCTGCGCAAGCCGCCGACGTCATTCAGCCAGCCTCCGGCCGGGACCGCCCAGACACCGTATCGGTGGACCACAACGATCGACCCGAGCGCCGTCGCCGGCAACAAGGGGGTCCCCAAGGACGTTGGCGTGATCAAGGCGATGCGGGTGTCCGACCGGGGCCGGAGCGGACGCGCGACCACGCTGGAGCTCGAGGGGAGCAAGCGCTCGATCACCATTCACGGAGAGCTGCGGATCCGCCGAGCGCTCGGCGGCCTCAAGAGCTCGATGTTCATCATCGGCGAGAAACGAGACAAGTTCGGCCGCTTCGTCCTCGAGGGCGGCGGTCATGGGCATGGCGTGGGCCTGTGCCAACACGGCGCCATGGGCATGGCACGGGCCGGCAAGGACGTCGGAGAGATTCTCTCCCACTACTACACCGGCTGCCACGTCGTGAAGCTGTGGTGAGTCAGCGCTTGCGGACGCACTGAACCCGCGCAGCCGGCTCGACGACGAGATACACGTGCGAAGCACTGGACTCCGCGTCGACCGCAAAGGCGTCGTCGTCGTGGGGACCGCGTTCACGCGACCAATAGGTCCCGGACTGGATCAATCGAGAGCGTCGCAGTCGATTGAGCTGACGGCGAGAGGGGAGACGCCATCCAGGCAGGCCTCCCACCCGCTTGCGCCGGCAGACCGCCTTCGCCTGCGCCCAGTCGACTTCGTCCGTGCCCGGGCGGGCAGCGAGCAGTGAATCGAGCGCACGGATTTTTCCACTGCGGATCGCAAGGTCCACGCGAAGTGCCTCGGAGTCCGTCGGTGCTGGCGGAACTGCGGACACGGGTGCCGGGGTGCTTGGCACCTCCTGCGGCGCGGGCTTGGATTCGGGGTCCGCGGTGGACTTCACCTCGGACGCGGGCTTCACCGCGGATTCGGGCTTCACCGCGGATTCGGGCTTCACCTCGGACGCAGGCTTCACCTCGGACGCAGGCTTCACCGCGGACGCGGGCTTCACCGCGGACGCGGGCTTCGCCGTGGACGCCGGCTTCGCCGTGGACGCCGGCTTCGTGCGCGGGTCCGCCGACGCGGGGCGCTGCCCCTTCGCCTCACGGGTCGGCGACTCGCCCCCAGCTGCGGGCGCGGTCGCTCTGGTTCCGCCAGCGGGTGTTGCGGCCACCGATGCCGAACGTTGACCAGCGTCGTCACTCGACCCTCCGCGCATCACGAACAGCGCGAGGCCGCCCAGCGCTGCGGCCCCGGCGATCGCCAGCAACCATCCGCCCCGGGACTCTCGCGCCTCGTGGTTTCCCGCTGCCGGGTGCGTGTCGGTTTGGCTGGGCTCACGGCGGCGCCGACGAGTGTCGGTTGGTGTCAGCTCCGTCTGAATCGCATCGGGGATCGGAACCGAAGCAAGGGGATCGGCAACCCGCACGCCGGAGAGACTGGTCGACAACGGGCCGAGTTCGTCGCTGGAGTCGGGGTCTGGAGCCGACGCACCGATCGCCGGTTCATCCCCGGGGGGTTCCACCGGGTCGGGCAGATCTGCAGCCTCGACGGCGTCCGACTGTTCGAGGCCGAGCGGGCGCGTCTCGGCCTGGTCGGGTTCGAGACGAACAGGAACACCGTCGCCAAGAGGCGGACGAGGATCGCTGGCCGCTGCCGGTGTCGCGCCCGGCCCGTTTCGACGAGACGAGCGCCGCTCGAGCACCGCCTCAGCCGCAGTCATTTCCTCGTGGAAGGCACGCGCCAAGGCTTCTGCATCGTCGCGGACTCGTTGCTCCGCCGCTTCTCGGGCCGCCTGCTCCGCCGCTTCGCGGGCCGCCTGCTCCGCTGCTTCCCGGGCCGCTTGCTCCGCTGCTTCACGCTCTGCTGCCTCCGCTGCTTCCCGGGCCGCTTGCTCCGCTGCTTCACGCTCTGCTGCCTCCCGGGCCGCTTGCTCCGCCGCTTCTCGGGCCGCTGCCGCCGCCGCCTCTCGAGCCGCTTGCTCTGCCGCTTCTCGAGCCGCCAGCTCCGCTGCTTCGCGCGCCGCTTCCTGCTCCGCTGCTTCGCGCGCTGCTGCCTCCGCCGCGACCGTCACTGCCGAGTCCGGCACCTCGAGGGCTTCGACCTCAGCATCCACCGCCGAGGCTTGCGGTGTGCCCGGGTCGAGTCGGAGCTGACGTTCCTCGCCGTCCTCATCATCAAAGTTGGGGATCGCCCCCGGTCCGCTCGGAGCTCCGGGCATCACGACAACGTCGCGCTTCGGAACCCTCGACGCCCGAGCCGCCGACGCTTCGACAGACGCCGATGACCCACGCGACACCGACTCCATCGCGGCTTCGATCAGGGGCAATGCATCGAGCGACGCAGACCCATCGACATCGACAACAAGAAGTTCGTGGAGCGGGCCTTTGCGCGCGGAGAAGAGACCGGAGAGTCGGAGCACCTGGGTGCGATCGAGTTCGTCGGACTGACACAACACGAACAACGCGGCGCCTCGCGTCCGGTCGGTCGCGGACGACAGCAACGTCGCATCGTGTTCGACTCCGGCGATGACCTCTGGCGCGCGTCCGCTGCGATTGAGCACGTCGACGAGATGGACGAGGGAAACCTCATTGTCCTCCGCGCACATCAGCAGCAGCGGTACGTCGGCTTGGGCGTCTTCTCGCACGTCGTGAAGCTCCGCGACCCACAGGCCGCCTGCCCCCGAGTATGCCCGAGTGACCCACGCGCACACGAGGTTTTCGAGCAACGGTTTCGCGGCCTGAGCGGCCCCCGGTCCTGCCGCGAAAGTGGCATAACAGCGGCATGAGCGAGAATCTGCAGCGGGTGGCCGTGCTGGGAGCCGGAACGATGGGTCATGGGATCGCGCACGTATGTGCCGCAGCTGGCTACACCACGGCGCTGTTCGACGTTTCAGCCGATGCCGTCGGCGCCGGACTGTCCAAGGTCACCGCGAACCTGGACAAGGGCATCGCTCGGGGAAAAGTCACCGAAGAGCAGAAAGCTCAAGCGCTCTCAAACCTCCGTGGAGAGCCCGACTTCGAGGCGGCCGTGGCCGGCGCCAACTTGGTCATCGAGGCCGTCCCCGAGAAGCTTCCGCTGAAACACGACGTACTCACCCGAGCGGCTCAGGGGGCCGCGCAAGGGGCGATTCTCGGAACGAACACGAGCTCGCTCTCCATTGAGTCGATCGCTCGTGCTCTCCCAGACCCGAGCCGCGTCATCGGCCTCCACTTCTTCAACCCGGTGCACATCATGAAGCTGCTGGAAATCATCGTGGGACCCCAGACGGGCCCCGAGGTGTATGCGGCCGCGGCGGCGTTCGGTGAACGCATCGGCAAGCAGACGATCAAGATCTCGGACTTCCCCGGGTTCGCGACCAGCCGCCTCGGTCTGGTGATCGGCCTCGAAGCGATCCGCATGGTCGAGCAAGGGGTCGGCAGCCCCGAGGACATCGATAAGGCGATGACGCTCGGGTATGGGTTTCCGATGGGACCGCTGCGGCTGACCGACTTGGTCGGTCTCGACGTGCGGCTGCATATCGCCGAATACCTCAGCGAGAAGCTCGAGGACGGGGCGCACTTCAAGCCGCCGGCGCTGCTCCGCGAAATGGTCGCAGCCGGAAAGCTCGGCAAGAAATCCGGCCAGGGTTTCTACAGCTGGTAGTCCCGAGCCGCCGCTGAACTACGACGGCGGCGGGAGACGAATCGGCACCATCAAGGTGCCGGGGCCGCCGAGTTCGAGCCCGGATGCAGAGATGCGTCGGGCTCCTTTGTAGACGGACATCGAGTAACGCCCCGCGGGCGCATCGGCGACGGTGAACACGCCCTGCTCATCCGTCGTCCGGACGATCTGCAGCGGCGCATCGACGGCGGTCCCTTCGGGTTCGCGCTCCAAGAACACCGCGGCGCGCGCCAAAGGGGTGGAGGTCTCCGCCGCGACCACCTGACCGAGCAAGCAGGAGCGCACCTCGACGCACCTGGGCGTCACCATGGTGACCCCACCCAGCGTGTGCACGGGCGTGGATGTGGCGGGCATCGGGACCGGTCTGCACCCTCCCAAGGCAAGCGCGGCGAGGATCCCGGAGCGTTGTAGTGCGTCTCGCCAACGATTCATGCGTCCTCGTACGGGCCGGCAGCCCCTGCACCCTGCCAAGGTTCAGGCTCCGGCGCGAGCCTTCTCCCTTCCAACGGCCCTGCGGCGCCGCGCTAACACTCGCGCCGCAGGGCAACCGCGTTGCGCGGCCGCGGACCGCGTCGTAGGCTAGCCCTCGAGAATCGGCATGGTTGGAATTCGACGCGCGTTCGCACTTCTTCTGCTCGGGTTCTACGTGACCCAGTTCGCCATGACGGCGTTTCTGGGCCCGGATGAACTCTACGCGGCCTATCTCGGCCTCGCCCTTTGCTACACGCTCGCGTTCGTCGGGGTCGCAGCCGAGTGGTTCTGGGCTCGCTGGTTCGCCATCGGCGTCGGAAACTTCGGCTCGCTGCTGATCTTGGTGCTCTTCCAGGTCGGGATGGAGCCGATCATCGCCTTCTTCGGGTTCACCCACCTCGCCGTGTCGGTCTTCCTGTCGGGTGAGGGCATGGCAGCGCGCTACGAGTACTCCGAGGAAGCCGCCGAGCGGTGGAACCTCCAAGAGGAGTCGCTCACGCTGATGCGTCGCGCCGTCAAGTCCGCGGGCAGCACCATCCCCATCCTCATCCTTTACACGCTCGGCCCCAGCCCCGAGTTCATGCACTGGGTCGCGCTTGGCCTCGGCGGCGCCGGCCTCATCGGCCTGCTTCGCGGCCGCACCTGGGGTGTCCTTGCCCTTGGAGCCGCAGGTGCCGTCGCTGCGTGCGAGTTCTTCTTGGGCGATCCCTCCGCTGGGTATCTGATCCTCTCGCCCTTCGGCTACCCGATGGTCAGCGGCACGGTCGTCAACCTGCTTGCCGCCGGGCTCCTCATCGTCCCCGCGTTCTTCGCCCTCCCCATGCTGCGAACGATGCGAGCGATGCGCGGCGCCTGAGAAGACCCATCTCAACCGTGAGACCCAGCGGGTCTCTCCTTCTCGTCCCCATCCTGTGATCAGGTTGGGTTGCGAGCGAGGAGGACCCGCTTTTGCGTGTCCGGGCCTGTAGACTGCCGGCCATGCGACAGCCCGTCTGGCTCGCACCGATGGTGCTCTGTGCCTGTGCAACGGCACGTCCCGCGTCCGCCAAGCCGGCTGCCCCTGTGCACTACCGCGTCGACTTGAGCGCGCCGGCCTCGCAGTACATGCATGTCGAGGCCCGCATCCCGAGCCGGTCCACGCGGACCAAGCTTGCCCTGCCCGCCTGGACGCCCGGCTCCTACCGGATCCGCGACTTCAGCAAGCATGTGTTCGGGTTCTCCGCCGAGTCCTTGGATGGCAAGACCCTCGAGGTCGAGGCCCTCGACAAACAAACGTGGGAAGTCCGAAACGGGGGCCGGCCCTTCGTGGTGCGCTATCGGGTCTACACGGCCACGGCCAGCGTCCGCACCAGCATGCTCGACGACACCCACGCTTCCATCAACGGCGCGAGCGTGTTCGTGTTCGAGCCCGGCAAGCTCCGTCGTCCGCACAGCGTCGAGCTGTCCGCGCCCGAAGGCTGGTCGGTCCACACAGCCCTGCCGAGTCGCGACGGGAGCTTGGTGGCGGACGACTACGACATCCTCGTCGACAGCCCGATCGAGGTCGGCACGCCGATCGTCGACCGCTTCGAGCTCGAGGGCACGGCGTTCGAATACGTACTCACCAGTCCCGACGACCTCCAGCTCGACCAGGCCCGCCTCGTCGAAGAATCCAAGGCGATCAGCGGTGCGTTCGCGGAGATGATGGGTGGGTTCCCCATGCAGCGCTACGTGTTCCTCATGAACGTGGGCGATGTGGGCGGCGGCGGTCTCGAGCACGCCGACAGCACGATGATGATGATGAGTCGGACCGCGTTCGACAAAGACACCGGCTACGACGCCGCCGCGCGGCTGACCGCGCACGAGTTCTTCCATCTCTGGAACGTCAAGCGGATCCACGACGCTGCGCTCGGCCCGTTCGACTACCGACACGAGAACTACTCGCGGCTGCTGTGGTTTCACGAGGGGTTCACCGAGACGATGGAGAGTCTCGCCATGCGGCGCAGCGGGCTGTGGACCTCGAAAGAGTACCTCGACCACATCGCCGGCGCGCTCACAGGTTTCGAGCGCAAGCCCGGCCGCGACGCGATGCCCCTGTCCGAGGTCAGCTTTCGAGCTTGGACGCACGCCTATCAGCCCGAAAACAACCACCGCAACGAGACGGTGAGCTACTACGAAAAAGGCGACATCATCGGCGTCGCCCTCGACCTGAAGATCCGCCTGGCAAGCCACGGCAAGGGTTCGCTCCCAGGCGTGTTCCGCCGCCTGATGAAGCGCTTTGGAGCGGTCGGCAAAGGCATTACGGCCGCCGATATCGAGCGGGCAGCATCCGACGAAGCCGGGGTGGACCTGGCGGACTTCTTTGCTCGGCACGTCGATGGGGTCGAGCCGGTGCCGCTTGTCGCCCTGCTCGAGGAAGCTGGGATCGGGGTGAAGTCCAGGCCGGCTTGGTTGCGCCCGGACGGGACCGACGCTCCGCGGGCCGCAAGCAAGCGGGCGTGGGCGGGGCTGCAGCTCCAAGGCACGACGGTTCGCAACGTGACTCCAGGCAGCCCGGCGGAAGCGAGCGCGCTGATGCGGGGCGACGAGGTCATCGCCGTCCAGGGTCGCCGGGTGAAGACGGAGGCCGCGTTGCGGGCCGCACTGGGCCGCGTCGGCCCGGGCCATCGCGCCACGCTCACCGCATTCCGAGGGTCACGCTTGGTGGACCTCGACGTCGAACTGCAAGACAACCCCCACCGCATCGTCACGCTTGCACTCCCCACGGAGCCCGGTCCCGTGCTCCGCAGTTGGCTCGCGCTCGACTGATCCGATCACTCGGGCAAGAACGCAGGCGGCGGGATCTGACGAGCCCGCGGCGAGACGACGCTCCACACCATCGCCGTGACAAACCACGTCGAGGGCAGCAGCGCCATGTAGTCCGGCATGAAACACAGGAACGCGAACAAGAACCCCGACGCCGACGCGAGCACGAGGAAGACCGCGAGTGCCTTGTTCTTCACCGGGCCAAGCTTGGGCTGCGGCAAGTTCGACGCCATCAAGAAGGCGCCCAGCAGCATCGCCGCTGGAAGGTAGCTCCATGCGCGGAACGAGAACTCGAGCCCGCCGAACATGCGTGGACCGGAGAAATCTGAAGGGGCGCCCAACACGACGTCCGCTGGCGTGTACTTGAGCAACACCAGCATCCAGATGACCAGCAAGCCGGCCGCCAGCGTCGTGGGCACACCCAGGAACACGTCCGGCGCGTCGTCACTCTCGGCGACGACGTTGAACTTCGCGAGCCGGAAGACCGTGGCCAGCACCCACAGGGCGCAGGCACTCATCAGTAGGACACGGCCGGCACCTGCGCCAAAGCCGAGTGCGGGGACACTCGAGAGCATCGTGTAGACGAGGAACGACGGGCAGATCCCGAAGTTGATCGCATCCGCGAAGGAGTCCATCTGGACACCGAACGGACTGGTGGCATGCAGCGTTCGGGCGACGAGGCCGTCCATCCGGTCGAGCATCACGGCCCAGATGATCAGCCAGCTGGCATCGACGAAGCGACCCTCCGATGTGGCGACCAGGGACAGGAGGCCGAAGATCAATCCAGTCGAGGTGACCAGGTTCGGTGCTAGGTAGCGTAGAAACCGCTGCATCGGCGCGGGCGGAGTATAGGCGCCAAGTCGTCCGCTGGACGCGCGGCGACGGAGCATTGCGGTTCCCCTCCGGAAGGAGGCCCGAATTCGCAGGCTTGTGACCGCTCAGCGCAAAGTTAGCTGGTCCAACAACACCTGGCAGCCGCGGTCGACCAAGGCGTACACATTGCGGAACTCGGCCTCGCCACCGCGCACCGGGTCAGGGACGTCGAGGTCCGCACCACGGGCGTGGGGGTTGTCGATCGTGCGCAACAGCCGAACGCTCGCCTGCCCGTCGGGGGCGGCACCGAATGCGGACAGCTTTCGAAACCGCTCCACGTCGGCCAGGTTCGCGCGGTCCATCACGATGATCTGTGCGAACCGCTGGAGGTCGTCGGGACGCAGTCCACGCGAAACACCGGTCGAGTCGAGGGAGAGGCCGTGCGCAGCCGCAACGTGAACGCTCCCCGCATGGGGGGCGATGCCATCGGCTGCCCACGTGCCCGCACTATCGATGTCGAACTGGTCGAGGACGCCGCGCTCGTGGGCCCGCTGCACGAACAGACCGTGCGCGAGCGGGGAGCGACACATGTTCGCGTGGCACACGAACAACACACCGATGCGTGGGGCGAGCATCGCTACAACAACGCTCGGACGTCGGGATCGTCTTTGACGATGTCCCAGGTGGGATCGAAGTCGATCTGCTCGAGCAGCTTCTTGCCGCCCTTGCGCTCGGAGACCTGCTTGAGGAGCTTGACGACGTCGTCGACGTCTCCGGTCACGGCTTTCTGCTTTGCGAGGGCGAAGACCGGATCGGCGTAGTTCTCGTCCTTCGCAGCGGACCACTCGTAGAAGACCTTGGCTCGGTCGGGCGACTTGTAGAGGTAGTCCCCTCGTGCTTTTGCAGCTCGGGCCAGCTCTTTGACGGTCGCGCCCGCGGTCTCGGCCTCGGCCAACGCGGCGACGGCTCGCTCATCGGTGGTCTTGGTGGTCCGCGCTTCTTTGATCAGCGCCGCGGAGTCCTTGCCCGCAGCGTCCGCCCCGGCCTCGTCGCCCCCTTCGGCGCCAGGATCGTCTCCACCTTCCGCGCCAGGATCGTCTCCACCTTCCGCTGCCGGTTCTGCGCCCCCCTCAGCGGCGGGCTCTCCCCCGGCCTCAGCTTCGTCCTGACCGCCCTGAGCATCGGCAGCTTCTCCGCCCTCGGCTGTCGGAGGAGCGCCCTTGGCGTCAGCAGTGTCGTCGGACTTGCCGCCCTCGTCCGCTGGCGCTTCTTTGGGGCCGTCCGCCTGGGGATCCGCCGTCGGGTAGGCCTTGGTCGGTGGCTTGTCCTCCACGGGCGGAGCCTTGGGCTCGGAGGCTTTGGAAGCCCCCGTCGTTTTCGGCTTCGAGTCGTCCCCCCCGCACGCCGTGAGGACGAGCGTGGAAGCGAGAGACATGACCACCAACGAGGCGCGGCGCGCACTGCGTTCGAGCATGGCAGGGATGCTAGCAGGTGATCGCCCGCCCTGTGCGATGTCGAGGCTCGGACTCGGGTCCCCTGCGTGAAACGCTCCGAATTCCCCCGATGGCGGCCTCGTTTCGTATGCTCGCGCTCCTCATGGTTTCTGTTTTGTTCACGCTCGCCCTGGCCAGCGCTCCTGTAGGGGACCCCGCCCTGCAGGCCAAGGCGGCCGAAATCTTCGACGAGTACTGCACCGCCTGTCACGCTGAAGGCGGAGATCTCAGTGACCCCAGCGAGTTTCCGCTCGAGGGGGACCTCGGGATGCTGGTCGGACTCAAGGCCAACGAATCCGACAAGCTTCTCATCGCGCCTGGAGATCCCCAGGGCAGCTACCTGATGGACAAGGTCCTCAGTACGCCCGCGATGAAGGACGACCTCATGCCGCTGGGCGACGACCCGCTACCGGCCGCAAAGCTTCAGGTCCTGCGCGATTGGATCGCAAGCATCCCTGCTGAGGATGCTGACGCGGCGCCCGGAGTCGTCCCCCCACCCACGGGCAGTCCCGCGAAGAGCGACCCGGCTCTGCAGGCCAAGGCCGCCGCGGTCTTCGACGAGCACTGCACCGGCTGTCACGCTGAGGGAGGAGACCTCAGCGACCCCAGCGAGTTTCCACTCGAGGGAGACCTGTCCATCCTCATCGGGCTCAAAGCCAGCGAATCCGACAAGCTTCTCATCGCGCCGGGGAACCCTCAGGGCAGCTATCTGATGGACAAGCTCCTCGGAACGCCCGCGATGAAAGAGGAGCTCATGCCGATGGGCGACGACCCCCTGTCGCCCGAGGACCTGCAAGCGGTCAGCGACTGGATCGCGGCCATGCCGGCTGCCGATGCCGGGGCGGTTCCCGAAGGCGGAGATGGTTCGATCGTCCCGCCCAAGAAGAAGTACAAGCCCTTCCACGGCGACAAGCACATCGTGCTTCCGACGACGACGTCGCTGGGCAAGAAGACGTTTCAGTACCGGATCGATCACCGGTTTGGTCGGATCGGCACCGAGCGCGGAGCCTTCGGCATGGACGCGGGGGTCGTGATGAACATGGGTGTCGCCTACGGCATCGTCGATGGCCTCGACGTCGGTCTGTCGCGGACCAACTCGCGCAAGGCATGGGAGCTCAGCGCCAAGTACATCGGGCTGCGCCAGGAGGACGACATGCCCGTCTCGCTCGGCGGCTACGTCTCGATGGACCTGCTGCGGGACTTCGACGTGGAGAACGCCATCTCGGGCAACTTCATGTTGCTGCTCAGCCGGCTGTGGTTCGAGCGCTGGTCGACTCAGTTCGTCCTCAGCTATCACACCGGAACCAACAAGAACTCCCGCGTCCTCATCGACTTCGACGATGGTGAAGGCGCCGTCCCGGTCGAGGACACCCGCGGCACGCTCGTGGCGGGTCTCGCCTCGCAAGTGTGGCTGGGCAAGCGCAAGAGGTGGTCCGTCGATGCGGAGTACTTCCTGCCCGTGCCCGACGTTGCCAATCCGAGCCTCTTCTACTACCGCGGCGGCGATGCCGACCCCGACGGCTCGAAGATCGGCTCGTGGGGCCTGGGCGCCGGCTACTACACCGGCAAACACTTCTTCCAGCTGTTCTTCACCAACAACCGAGAGATCCACCCCAACCTGGCCGCCCCCGGCGGACAGTCGGGCAACCCCTTCAAGACCGACGACGGCGTCAAAGAGGGCAACCCCTTCAACGAGTTCAACTTCTACTTGGGCTTCAACCTCGTCCGTCAGTTCACGCTCGGCAAGAACGCCGCGCGCTGGAAGAAGGAACGCGAAGCCAAGAAGAGCGGCTCGAGCGCGGAGGCATCCAAATGAAACGCACCATCACACTGATGTTGGCCGCCAGCGCATTCACGCTGACCGGCTGCGACCAGGTCAAGAAGATCGACGAGGGCAACGAGACGGGCGGCGGCGGCGGTGTTCCGACCGCGGTCCAAGAGCGGCTCACCGCGAGCTGCGCGACGTCGACAAGCTGCCACGTCAGCGGCGGCCTCGCCCCTGACCTGTCAGGAGGCACTGCTTGGCTCACTCAATCCGGTGCCGGCGGCCCCTACGTCAGCTTTGGAGACGTCGACAACAGCTACCTCGTCCAGAAGATGCTTGGTTCCTCCGGGATTACAGGCGGGATCATGCCACCGGCAGGACAGGCCGAGCTTGCACCCGAAGACCTCGCGGTCATCGTCGGATGGGTTGCGGGCGTGGAGTTCCCGTCCGAGACCGGACCCGCAACCACCAGCGGTACAGGCGACACCGGCGGTGAAACAAGCGAGGGCGAGACCACCGAAGGTGGTGAACTCATCTCCTGTTCGCTCACTGTCGTCGATCCGAACGCCGAGAGTCCGGTCGTCTCCGGTGACGGTGCGGGCGTCATCCCGTCCTCCATCGGCACCGCCCTCGAGGAGAACTGCGGCTGCCACTACACGGACTCGGTCTCGAGCGCGATGTACTTCCCCTACAGCGGCGGAACTCAGATGCAAACTCTGGAGAACTTCACCGACGACTACGCGGGTGCCGTCTCGACGTACATGGGTATGGCGGCTTGGATGTCGGTTCAAGACCGCGTCATCACCCAGGCCACCATGCCGACAGCCATCTGTGAGGTCGAGGGCGGCGGCATCATGAGCGCCGCCGACTTCGCGCTGTTCGAGGCCTGGTTTGAACAAGGCGTGCCCGACGGCGCCTCGTTCACGCCTCCCGGATAGGGGCGAGACGCGCCGACACGAGAATGGGCGAGCCCGGCAATATGCCGGCTCGCCCTTCTTGCATTCACCACCGCCGCGCGAGAGACACGGACTGCGAAGCTTAGCGGAAATGGCCGGTGAATCGGGGAGTCCAGATTCACGCTCCGTGCCGCATGGTTCTCGATGAGATTTGCAGGGCCGCGGAGACGGCGGAGCGTGAAAGTGTTCTTTGTATCCGTTCGGCGAACCGCGTCGTGGCGTGGAGGGGCGACCGGCGTCGGCCACGGAGGTGGCGAAGACAGCAACGCGAGCGAGTACGATCGCGGAAGGCGAGCGAGAAGACTCGAGCCGAGTTTGCGCAGACGGTGGAATACTCGGGGCGCTCGGTGGGCTGGTGGGCGTGGAAGCTTAGCAGCGAGGGTGAAGCGCTCGAAGCAAAGCCGGAGGCCGCGAAGCAGAGCCGGCGGACTTCAGCATAGCCGAGCGGATCGCTCTTCCCATCGAACGCGGACTCGCAGGTCCAGGCCTGCTCGCCGAGACCGTGGTTCGCCGACATGTCGACCACGTGCCGTTCCATCGGCTCCAGAAAACGGACTTCGCGAGGGCGTCGCACTCGCGAAGTCGACAATGTGCGGCTGGCACAAGACGATTGCGGAGCTTTTGCGGGCCCCAGATCGAGGCGATGAGGAAGGCCGCGACCGCGACCGCGCCGTACTTGTGCACAGACGCGACGGGACTCGCGCTCATCGGCAAAGTTGTTCAAGCTCGAACGCAAGTATGTCGCTCTCTCGCCCAAGGGGCGGCAGAGCCGGAGGCAAGACAAGTCGCGTCCGGTCATCGACGCATTCTTCGACTGGCGCGATCGGCCAGTCGACTCCGTCCTCGATGATACGCCGCTGGCGAAGGCGATTGGCTACGCTCGGAACCAACGCGAGGCCCTGCACACCTTCTTGCGGGACGGCCGGATCCCGATCCACCACAACAACCGCTCCGAGCGAGAGCTCCGACGCGAGCCCGGCGGTCGCAAGAACTGGTTGTTTGCCGGCAACGACGACGCAGGTTAGGTAGACGCGACCTTTGTCACACTGATGGCGAGCTGCGAGATGCACGGCATCGACCCCTGGGCGTACCTGCGCGACCTCTTCTGCGTGCTCCCCGGCTGGCCACCCCGCGGCGTCATCGAGCTGAGTCCCGCGCGATGGGCCGCTTAAGCGTAGCTCGCCCCGCGCTCGGCGTCACGACGCGGCTCGCCGAACGGAGACACGTAAGCGACGAACCATCCGGATGTTCATGACAAGTCGAATAGTCGAATCACCGGTCCTTGACGCGCACAGCATTCGAGGCCGGCAATGGACCCCGCACTGACAGGTCCCCGGATGGTGAAGATACCCACATCTTCTCAGATGACGCTACGACAGCTGCCTAACAGTCCCAGGACGAGGACGAGGTATCCCTCCATGGGGACGCCTCGACTCGCCCGGACTCAGAATGTCCAAAAATGGCTCCAGGACCATCCATCCGGGCAGTACTGAGATGGTGATTCCGCCCCGTTTGAAAAGCACCAGCCAGCGTTATTGTCGACACCGTGCGTAAATTTGACATTGTAGGTAAACGGGCCAGTCCATTCCCAAACACTGAACTGATCCAACCAAAACCCGTCGGAGCTGTCGGTCGTCAACCAGACCCCATCAACATCGTCCCACTCAAACACACTTGAAACGTGGCACCAGTGATTTGCGTGGCGATATGTCGGACTCAACTCGCAGACCTCAGCCCAAACGCCATTAATCTTCGTATGGACGGTAATTGTGCCCCCAGTTGAGGCCCATGTCGGAATACCGCCATTCCCATAGTTATCGAGAGTAACCGCATAATTGGCCTCTGCAGGACTCGCTCCACCAAGCGCACACACGAGAGCCGCAACCGCCGGAACAGAATATTTGATCATATCGGACATCTTCCTTTTTGTCGCATCAAAGAGCCAGCACTCCATCGCCAACCCGAGGAAGTCCATAACCCGGAGAACAAGGGTCGTCAAGACTCAGAGATGGCTATCGTGCGTATCGACTACGATCACGAAACTTCCGGCTGGCTGCCCCGCCCCGAAAATTCCGAAGAGCTGTTTACGCAAGTCCAGCCACCGCGGCTGGGGTGTTGTTGAGTTGATGATAGCTGGTTTCGAACTCGACGGGAGGAACGTAAGTGGTCGCCCTGCCGCCCTGCCCCGTGTAGACGGGGGCGGCGGAGCGCGTCACCGTCCGCGGTGTGAATGCGTCTGATCGCGACGAGCTGAGACGAAGGCTGGAGCGATCGCGGCGGAACGCCGCGGGCCGCCGACAGTTCGATGAAGACGTTCGTGGAGAGGTCGTCGAGTACGTTCGGGCGCGAGTGTCCGAAGGCGTGAGCAAGACTCAAGCGACGGAGAACTCGGGCTCGAGCAGCGGACGGTTTGGGGATGGATGCAGCGGCAGGTGCGGCCGGTCGTTCGTGAAGTCGAGGTCACCGCCACGCCGTTGCCCGAGACGACGCCTGTCCGACCGTTCGAATTGTCCTTCGCGCGCAACGCCGTCGTGGCCGGGCTGACGCTCGAGGACATCTCTGTGGTCCTGAGGTCCAACCGATGATCGGCGCACTCGGTCGGGTGAAGGTGTTCGCGTACTGCGAGCCCACCGACATGCGCAAGGGGTTCGAGGGGCTGTCGGGCCTGGTCCGCGAGGCGATGGGAACTGCCCCGGTTTGCGGTGCGATGTTCCTGTTTGTGAACCGTCGCAGAACCCACGCGAAGGTGTTGCACTTCGACGGAACGGGTCTGTGCGTGCTCGCGAAGCGACTCGAGAAGGGCCGGTTCGTCGCGCTCTGGGAGATCGCAAAGGACTCGACGCTCCGCCCCCCCTCTGTCAGGGAAGTTGCCGCATGAACCGGGCTTTGGAATCGACCGTCGACAGCTCGTTGGGGGCGTCAACGACCGGGTTGGGCGCATGCTCCGCCCGGAAACCGTCGAGTCTGGGCGGGCGACGACGAGACCGTACTTCACACGCTCGCTGCAGGATCCCCGCGACGGTTCGCTCGCTTGGAGTGTCATCGTCAGAGAATCCGCGGCCGACGACGACGCGCAGCTTCTTGGGACCCCATCCCGGATGAGCGCTTCGTAACTTGAGCACCCGCACCACAGTCTCACCTGAGACCTTCAGCGAGGAGCCCTGAGGCCGGGTGGACATGTTCTTGTCGAGTCCCTCCCACCCTGCCTCTCGGAAGCGCTTGAGCCACTTGTAGCTCGTCTTCCGGCTGATCCCGGCGTCTCGACACAGCTCCGCTACGTTCACGTCCGGAGCCCGCATGAGCACAAACTTGCCGCGCCGTCACGACCGTCGTTTCTCCCCATGGCACGGCAGCAACGGACCATGTCGCCTCCTGTCGCCTCCAAGCGCGGAAAAGCACGATGTGTTGCGTATGTCTTGGCATGATTGTGTCACCGACGTCATGGCACCAGACCGCAATGCGGGCGTTGCTATCAGGCCTGGTACGGCCGATCGGCTCAGTGGGCGAGCTTCGATAATGTGATGCTCGAGTCCTTCTAGAGCCGAATGCAGCTCAACCGACTCGACCGAAAGCGCTGGAAGACGAGGGTCAAAGCTGTCGAGCAGCCGAACGTGACCCCCGAGTACGTGAGAGTCTTTCACAACCGGCAGCGTCGATAGTCGTCGGTTCGCATGCATACCCCCCTCAAGTTTGAAGCTCCGCACAACGAAGGGCGTGCGCGGTGATTCCAGAGGACCGTCTCCGCAAAACAGGGGCGGTTCATCGTTTCCCGAGTGGCCGACGAAAAGGTGGACTTGGAGTGAGTTCCGCCGTGCTGCTGCACAGCTACTCTGACGCGCGAGTTCGGTCACCCCCCGTCTGCGAAAGAAGCTCGGCCAGTTTCCGTCGGAGGGAGCTGCTGAAGTAGTCCTCCTACGCCGTCGCGGCAGGCTCGGGGCGAGGTGGCAGCGGCCGCTTCGCAGCCTTGATGCCAACGTCCGCGTCGGCCTTTACGTCCGGGTGCACCTCGAGCTCGGCCACACCGCCAGGCACGACCAGCTCCACGACGGGGTGCCCTTCGGGGATCTCCTCGCCGTTGGTGAAGCGGTTGATCTTCGGCAGCGGGTTGGCCTTCTCGTGCTTCTCCAGCTGCTTCTCCAGCGACTCCTTGATCTCGTCCTCGAGCGTGTTCCAGCCCATGCGCCCCCGGCACTTGGGGAAGCGTGAGCAACCGAGCCAAGGACCGCGCTTACCCCGACGCAGGTTCATCGGCGCGTCGCACTTGGTGCACTCGAGCTCGGTCTCGATCGGCGGAATGGACGGGTATTTGATGCCGCCCTTCTTGTCGAGGTTGAGGACGAAGTTGGTCTCCGGATAGTTGATCGAAGCCAGGAACGGACCGAAGCGGCCGTTGCGAAGCTCCATCTGCGAGCCATCCTCCGGCACGGCCACATCGACGCGCTCGGGAAGCAGAGGCCGCCCGGCCCGGTCGATGGGGGCCGAGTAGTCGCAGTCGGGATAGGTCGAACACGATAGGAAGCGTCCGTTTCGACCGAAGCGGTACAGGGTCTGCGACCCGCACTTGGGGCACTTGTACAGCGCCGGCTGCGTCTCAGCCTTGGCGTGCGTCATGCTCTCGTGCGCAACCTTGAGGGCCTCGGTGAACGGGCCGTGGAAGCGGTTGAGCATCTCCTGCCAGTCGCCTTCATCCTCCTCGATGCGATCGAGTTCGTCCTCCATCGAGCGGGTGTAGCCGACCGACATCAGGCTCGGGAACGCCTCGACCAGCTTGTCCGTGACGACCTCACCGAGGTCCGTCGCGTAGAAGCGCCGATCGAGTTGTTCGACGTAGCGACGGCCCTGAATGACGCTGATGATGGAAGCGTACGTGGACGGGCGACCGATGCCTTCGGCCTCGAGCGTCTTGACCAGCGAGGCCTCGGAGAAGCGTGGCGGCGGCGAGGTGAACTTCTGGTCGGGGTTGATCGAGAACGGAGCCGCCTCGTCGCCTTCGGCGAGCTCGGGCAACGTCTGCTCGTCGCTCGCAGTGGGCACGCCGGCAACCTTGTAGAAGCCGTCAAACGCGAGCACGCGGCCGGTCGCCTTGAGTGTTGCGCCGGACTCGGTGTCGGAGCGCTCGTACAGCACCGCGGTGGCGTCCCATTTCGCAGGCACCATCTGTCCGGCCACAAACCGCCGCCAGATCAGGTCATAGAGCCGGAACTGGTCGGGGGTCAGCGACTCCTCGAGGTCTGCGGGACGACGCGCGGCCGCCGTGGGCCGAATCGCCTCGTGAGCCTCTTGAGCGTCCTTGTTGGACGACGACCAGGTGTTGGGCTTGTCCGGGAGGTACTCGGCGCCGAACTCAGACACGAACGTGCGCGCTTCGGCCACAGCCTCGGGCGAGAGGTTGGTGGAGTCGGTACGCATGTAGGTGATGAGACCGACCTGGCCCTCGTCGCCGGGGACCTCGATGCCTTCATACAGCTGCTGCGCCGCCCGCATCGTCCGCTGGGCCGTGAACCCAAGCTGGTTGGCGGCTGCGATCTGCAGGCTCGATGTGATGAACGGCCCCGGCGGGCGCGACGTGGTGCGCCGCGTGTCGATCGACTTGATCGCGTAGCGCGCCTTGGGGTCGAGCTTGCCGAGCACCGCACGTTTCACCTTCGCGGGCCCCTTGCCCTCGGGGTCGGGAGTGTTCTCGACCTTCACGTCGATCAGACCCACCGCCTTGGCGACAGCTGCGATCTCCTTAGAGAGGTCCTTCGGAGTGTCGGCCTTGCAGCCGAGGTCGAACTTCTTGCCGTCGATCGACACGAGCTCGGTCTTGAGGCCCTGATGCTCGGCCAGCCACGCGTTGCGCACCTTGAGCGTGGGCGCCTTGTTCTTCTCGTCGCGCTGGGCGAGCAGCTCGGTCCAGCTCTTGGCGAGCTTGGGTGCCTTGCCGGGGTCGAGCGCGAGGTGGGCGGTGACCTTCCAGTACTCATCCGGGACGAACGCTTCGATCTCGCGCTCCCGCTCGACGATGATGCGAACCGCGACGGACTGCACGCGACCCGCCGAGAGCCCCCGAGCGACCTTCTTCCACAGCAGCGGCGAGGCCTGGTAGCCGACGATCCGGTCGAGGATGCGGCGGGCCTGCTGCGCGTTGACCTTGGCCACATCGATGGCGTTGGGCTCGGCGAAGGCACGCTGCACTTCAGTCTTGGTGATCGCGTTGAACACCACGCGCTTGGCGGCGAGCGGCTCGACCCCGAGTTCCTGAGCGAGGTGCCATGCGATGGCCTCTCCCTCACGGTCAAGGTCAGTCGCGAACCAGATTTCGCTGGCGTCCTTGGCGAGGCGCTTGAGCTCGTTGACCGTCTTGGCCTTGCCCGGCAGCACCTCGTAGGTGGGGGAGAAGTTGTTGTCGAGATCGACGCCGGGGACCGGCATCTTCACGCCCTTGGGTGCTTTGGCCGGAAGGTCGCGAATGTGTCCGACCGAGGCGTGAACGACAAAATCGTCGCCGAGGTACTTGTTGATCGTCTTGGCCTTGGCAGGAGACTCGACGATCACCAGCTGACGGCCCGAAGCGTTCCCGCCGACCTTGGACTTCTTCTTGGTGGCCTTCTTCTTGGCCACCTTCTTCTTGGTCACCTTCTTCGCGGCGGTCTTCTTGGCCACCTTCTTGGCAGGGGCCTTCTTGGCGACCTTCTTCTTGGCGACCTTCTTCTTGGTCTCCTTCTTGGCGACCTTCTTCTTGGCCACCTTCTTCTTGGTGACCTTCTTCTTCGCGCCCCCTGCCTTTTTGGAGGATTTGGACGCGGAGGGGCTCTTCTTGGCAGTGGCCATCGGGTGTACTTCGAGCGCGGGGAGCGCAAAGGCCGCCTTTTCGGGGGCCGGTGGGACGCGAATGTATGCGCTTTGCCGGGCAACGCCAACGCGCGACAAGCGCTTTTTGGGCGGCAAAACGCTGGACGAAGGCCTGCGAAGGCCAGTGGGTCCGAGATATGGAGGTTTCCCGCCGACTCTCCCTCACCCACAGCGAGGTGCCGCGCGAGGGTTGTCGAACGAGAAACGCCGCGGGAAGGCGCGTTTGTCGCCTACCGCAGCGTCCTTAGCGCGGCGTCAAGTGGGGCTCAGACGCCCGCAACAGGGGGCGCGATGAGACCCGCGTTGATCTGCTCACACGCGTTCATGTAGCCGTCGATTTCGACCGGGCAGACCTCGTCCATCGCCAGGGCCATACAGAAGCCGCGCTGGTCGGCAACGGACAGCTGATCGAGGCACAACGAGAAGTCCGCGTCGGGATCCGTTGCATCGGTGGAGCCAGCAAACGTTCCACAGCCCTGACCGTTTGGGTCTTGGTGCGTCTCGTGCCGAGCCGGGCCCCAATTCGAGCGTCCGGGGCGAATGTCTGTGCCCACCGCCGGTCTCCAAGACTGCGGATCATCCGGATCGTCCAGAATGCAGTCCTCGGGCTCGAGTTCCACGGTTTGGCAACAAACCCGTCCAACCCCACAGACAGCCAGCTTGTCGCCCTCATCCCACGTGGGGTTGCAGGGAACGGGGCAGTTCGCCGCCGAGGCCTCAAACAGACCGGCGCTGGCCGGAAGATCCTCGGTCCGCACGCACATGCCCTTGGTCCCCAGGCCGTTGTTGGACCCGGAGAAGTACGGCTGGCCACCACCGTCGGTGCCCGGGATGTTCGTATACAACGGCAGGCGGCCACCGACTGCTGCAGGGTCGTCCGAGCAGCAGAAGTGCGTATCGGGGCAGTTATCCGACTGACGCGGATTACAGCGGAACGCAACTGTGGGGTAGTTGACGTCGATGCACGAAGTCGCAACGACGGCACCGAGGCCTACAGCGAGGCCATTGAGGACAAGAAAACGAAGGACTCGCAATGACCGCATGGATCCGAGCAGAAGGTTGCACGGCCGGGCGGCGATGTAAAGTTCCGCGCAGGCACCCTGAGCCGCGACGCGAAACGCCCCAGAAAGCCCGGTAGGCCCCCCAAGGCGGGTTTGCAACAGCGACTTGTACCCACCCTTGAAATCTCGCAGTGCTTTGGCGCGTCAGGGGGGTGAAGGCTAGGATCAGATCGATGCGCTACGAGGGCACCACGCGCCAAAAAGACCAGATTTTCGGGAGAACGCCGCGCTTGGCACAAGGGGTGGCTTGGACGCTGTGCTTGGCACTGGGCTGCTCGGGCGCCAGCAAGGAGGGGAAACCCGCAGACTCCGAGCTGGGGCGCACGACCGCGTTCGGCAACGCCGACGAGTCCGATCCCGCGGCCGAGGCGGCCCCCGAAGACGCCGACCAAGACGTGATCCTCCCGCTGGGAGAGATCACGAAGGTCAGTTTTCGCGAGCATCCCGCAGGAAAGGCCTGGGTCATGGCGGCGGGCGAGGAGCCCACGCAGATGGACATCGGCCAGGCCGAGGCGCGCGGGTACACGATCGTCGACCTGTCCAACGGCTGGACGCCGTACATCTTCAGCGAGAAGACGCCGGGCTCCGAAGACTCGACCAAGAACAAGTACCGCGCGAAGTACATCGGGCTCGCCAACGACCGCATCGACTCCGATGAGGATGCGCTCCCCGAGCACGGGCACAACTACCTGGAGCTGTATGGCATCCCGCCTGCGCTGTCGGTGGTGAAGTCCGAGTGGGATGAGCACGAAAGTGACGTCGAGCCCTGTCTCGAGGAGGCAGGATTCGATCCCGGAGCGTTCACGCGTTTCGATGGCAAGATCGTCTACAAGAAATCCAAGCAGAACAAGCGCAACAAGACTGCGCGCGCTCGCCGGTCACGGCTGCAAAAGGCGATGCGCAAGGCGAAGCTCAAGTTCGACGTCGCCGAAGACCTCGAGACCGCCAAGACCGACGCCCGGACGAAGAGCGCCCACGCCAGCTGGCGCGAGATGCAGGACGAGGTCGACGTCATCGAGAACGCGCAAAAGAGGTTCCGGTGCGAACGGCTGTTCACCAATGGGACCGGTGGCCGCGGCAAGTTCAAGACTGGGATCTACGACTCCGCCACCACGCACGCGCTGGCCAAGTTCGAGCGCAAGCACGACCTCATGGGTTGGGGTCACTTCAAGCGCGACAACCTCGACATGCTCGCGCTGATGCCCGACGAGGCCAGCCATGAGCGGCTGCTCCGGGTGCTGACCGAGCGCGTGGTGACCTCCGCGGGCCTCATCGAAGACGGCTCTGCCGCGCAGTGGAAGCGCGACGACTACCGGTACAAGGACACCGACGGCAACGAGCACGCCCTGCGCGACGTCGTCACCGAGTACAGCGCTGCAGCCGTCGAAGCGCTCGGTCTACAGACCCCCGACTCGGCGCAAGCCTCTTTGGCAAAGCTGTCGGACCTGGGCGAGGGCAACTTCGAGAACCTCCTGGTCGCGATCAAGATGCCGCCCAAGCCGGCGTACTACAGCGAGAACATGACGTTCTCCGCGCTCATCGATCGCGGGGACGTTTGGTACGAGTTCCCGTACACCGACGACGGCCGCAAGAAGTCACAGCCGCGCGCTCGTTATCCGCACATCACGGTCTACGTGCACTACGCGGACCAGAAGATCCCGCTGGTGCACTGGCGCACCACGATCGGGGCCTGGCGCAGCGAGTCCAATGACGGCGAGATCATGCTCAAGTACAAGAACTCCGATGTCGGGGCTCGCGTCTGGAAAGACATCGTCGCCGCCCCGGTTTGGATTCCACCCGCGACCACGCCGCCGGCCTCGCTCATCAAGGGCAAGTGGAAGAACGGCAAGTTCCGCCGCGGCGTGAACTACGACGAGATCGGCCCCGGCTTCCGGTCCGCCTACGGCCTGGTCGCCGCCTACCACATCAAGCAGTCCAAGGACTCGCAGGGCAACGTCGTCTCCGAGTACGACAACTCGATTCGGACCCACGGCAGCGTCGACTACATGTCGATTCTGCGGCGGTACTCCCACGGGTGTCACCGCCTGTACAACATGGACGCCGTCCGGCTGTTTGCGTTCGTCCTGCAGCACCGCGACTACACGCGCATCGGGCAGATCCCGGTCGGGGTTGGCCGCCACCTCGACGTGGACGGGCGCAGCTACCACATGAAGATCGGGACCCGGGGCTACAAGTACGAGCTGGTGGAGCCCATCCCGCTCGAAGTCACGCGGGGTCGAATTCGGGGCAGCCGGTCTTCTGTGCTGGAGGGCTATCACGAGCGTCCTCTGACCGAGGAAGAGAAAGCCGAGCAGGCCGAGGCCGCCATGGAAGCGGCGGGCGAGGCGGTCGAAGGCGCGCTCACGCCGTTCTTCTAGGGACTTCAGCGGTCTGGCCGCGCGGCGTGTGAAACGCCGCGCGAACGGCCATGGCCCGAACCTCCGCGGGCTGCTAGGTTGCGCCGCCGTGGAACCTCAGTTCCAGTCTTCGTTCGAGCGCCACCTTCTTCAGGAGCAGCGCCGCGCCGTCTTGCAGGCGCTGTCGGACAGTGTCCCGCAAGAGGCGACCGTCGGCGAGCTTGTCGACGCCGCACGTGCGCTGGGTTGGAGTGATCCGATGGGCACACTGACGCTCCAGGATTTTGCCGACGCCCTTCTCGGCGGCGCCGCCGAGGCCGACGAGGTGGCAGTCGCCCCGACCGTGCCCGACACGCAGCACCAATCGCGCACACGGTCGGTCGCGAAGGACGAAACCGTCGCCGCATCCCCGGCCGGGACGAAGGCTGTGGCGGCCGGAGCCCAGAACAAGAGTTCGAGCAGCTCCAGCGCCGCACTCGAAGCCCTCAAGTCCAAGCTCGACGCGGATGAGCCGATGAGCCTGGAAGAGGCTGCCGAGGCGCTCATCCCAATCGTCGGCAACATGCAGACCGCCACGATGCAGCAGCTCGAGGAGTTCACCGGCATCGGCCGGAGAAAGCTCCGGTTCCACATCGGGCAGCTTGTCCGACATGGGCACCTCGAGCGCCACGGCATGGGACGTGGGACGCATTACACTACGTGCAGTTAGTGCGATCGGACTCCGATTGCACCCAATGACCGGCGGCGCTGGACGGTCAAACCGGATGCCCCCCACAACGCAATGAGACGCCGAGCCAAGACCACGACCGCCTCCCTCTTTGTTGCCGCCGTCGCTGGCCTCGCCGCGTTCGCTGGCGACGTCTCCGAGGCCCACGCCGCGCCCTCCCCCGGCAACCGCATCGCGAGCCGGGGCGGCAACACCGGCGTTGGCCTGAGCCTCGGCGACCCGATGGGGCTCTCGGTCAAACACTTCTTCCACCCCGCGCACGCGCTGCAGTTCCACGTTGCATGGCTTCCCCTACACTTTGGCGATGGTGGTGTGGGCGTCGACTACCTTTGGACGCCTGGCGTGTTCGTCTCCAACAGCACGTTCGACTTCATGCCGTACTTCGGCTTGGGTGTTGCGCTCGGCTTCGACGACAACCAGGCGGGCCTGATTGTGAAGCCACCGCTGGGGCTGGCCTTCCACTGGAAGGAAGTCCCGCTCGACACCGTGCTGGAGGGCGCTTGGTCCCCGTACATGATCTACGGACCCTGCGGCGGCAGAAACGCCTGCTTCAGTGCCGCGCACGGGGATATTTCGGTCAAGGTTCGCTACTACTTCTAGCGCCTGGCCTGGACGCGTCACCAACTCGCGCCCCGTTCGAGTTCGCTCAGTCCGCTTCGGCGGAAAACCCGACGGTGCGAAGCAGCTTGGTGGTGATGCCGGGGATTCCGCCTTCGGGAAGCTCGCCCGGCGCGACCCACGCTGTTTCGACATCCGGGGAGAGTTTCGGCCGGCGAGGCGTCGCGGCACGCATCGCCCGTACTTCCCAGATCCGATGCGTGAAGACGTGCCGGATCTCTCCGAGGAGCTTCCAGTCCTCGAGCGCGTCGGGGCTGAGGAACACCGTGCCCAGTTCCGTCGGACCGTCCTCGTCGGTCACCAGCGGCAGGCACCACATGCTCGCCAGCAGCCCCGTCGATGGGCGCTTCACCAGAAGCAGTCGATTGCGACTGACCACCGCGAGCGCACAGAGCCTGTCGATGGGCTGAGGGACCCGCTTCTTCGGCGCCGGAATCACGGCCGTCCGGCCCGTCGCGTGGGCATTGCAGTGAGGACGAACCGGGCAGGTCTCGCACCGCGGGTTCCTGGGCACGCAGACCGTCGCGCCGAGCTCCATCAGGGCCTGCGCCAACACCCTCGGCTGGCCGCGTCGCAGAATCGCCTCGGTCAGCGCCCAATGGCCTGCAGCACCTGCATCTTGCTGCTTGGGCTCCTCGACACCGCAGACACGTGACAGCACGCGGGCGACATTGCCGTCGACCAAGGGCTCGGGCCGATCGAACGCGATCGAGGCGATGGCGCCCGACGTATACCGACCGATCCCAGGGATCGCGCGCAGAGCCTTGCCGCCCTCTGGGACGGCCCCCGCATGTTCGTCTCGCACGTGACGCGCTCCTTTGTGTAGGAGCCGAGCTCGGCGGTAGTAACCCAGGCCGCTCCACGCCTCGAGCACCGCGGACTCCTGGGCATCCGCGAGCGCGAACACGGTGGGGAATCGCTCCAAGAAGTCGGTGTAGTAGCGCTCCACCGTCTCCACCCGGGTTTGCTGCAGCATGATCTCCGACACCCAGATGGCGTAGGGATCCCGAGTGCGCCGCCAGGACAGGTCGCGGTGCGAAGCTTCGAACCAGGGCGTCAGATCGGCCGCAAGTGCCCTCGCAAGGGCCGAATCTGGAGCATCCGTCACGGGCCCGAGCCTGGCATGGCCATCCCGACTTGGCGAGCGATGGGCGAGTCGGCTAAGACGTCTGGCTCAGGATCGGCATGTTCCGCAAGCGCGACACCCACATCCACTTCGTCGGCATCGGCGGCATCGGCATGAGCGGCATCGCCGAAGTGTTGGTCAACCTCGGCTACCGGGTCACCGGGACGGACATCAACGAGAGCGACACGACGCGTCGTCTCACCGAGTTGGGTGCGAAGGTCTACCGCGGGCATAGCCCCGAGTACCTTGGCGATGCGGACGTTGTGGTCACCTCGAGCGCGGTGACCCGGGACAACTCGGAGGTCGTCGCCGCTCGGCAGCGGAAGATCCCGGTCATTCCCCGGGCGGAGATGCTCGCGGAGCTGATGCGCCTCAAGGAGGGCATCGCTGTCGCGGGGTCTCACGGAAAGACCACCACAACCTCGCTCATCGCATCGATCCTCGCGGCCGCCGACCTCGACCCGACGGTCGTCATTGGCGGCAAGGTCAACCAGTTCGGGAGCAACGCCCGCCTCGGACAGGGCGACCTGCTGCTCGCCGAAGCCGACGAGAGCGATGGCTCGTTCCTGTATCTGACGCCCACGTTCGCGGTCATCACCAACATCGACAACGAGCACCTCGAGCACTACGGCACGCTCGAGCGAGTCCTCGAGGCTTTTGTGGGCTTCGCCAACCGCGTGCCGTTCTACGGCAGTGCCGTCGTATGCATCGACGACGCCAACGTCGCGGGGGTGCTGCCGGAGTTCCACAAATCGATCACGACCTACGCGATCGCCCGTACGGACGCCGACTACGTCGCCGCGGAGGTTCGGCACGAAGGCCCCAAGACCTCGTTTCGCGTGCTCTGCAAGGGCCACGACCGCGGCACGTTCACCCTGGCGATGCCCGGCATCCACAACGTTGCGAATGCGCTGGCCGCCATCGCCATCGCCGACCTGTTCGAGATCCCCACAGAGACGATCCGCAAGGGGCTCACCGACTTTGATGGTGTGCAGCGGCGCTTCACCCTTCAGGGCGAGTCCAAGGGCGTCATGGTCGTGGACGACTACGCACACCACCCCACCGAGATTCGCGCCACGATCAGCGGCGCGCGGACCAGCTTCGCCGACAAGCGCATTGTCGCGGTCGTGCAGCCGCACCGATACAGCCGGCTCCGGGACAACTTCGAGGACTTCGTAGCCTGCCTCGACGACGCGGACACCGTGGTCGTCACCGACGTGCATCCCGCCGGAGAATCGCCGATCCCCGGGATCGATGGCGAGGCCCTCGCCAACGCAGTCCGCGCTCGGCACCCCGACCGCCCCGTGCACCACGCCGGCGACATGGAGGCACTCCCCGCTGAGCTCGCCTCCATGTGCCGTCCCGGAGACCTCGTGCTGACGCTTGGTGCCGGCTCGGTCACACGAATCGGGCCAAGGCTCGTCGAGCAGCTCGAAGCGAAGTAGCCTGCGCCCCATGACTGCTTCGATCCTCGACCAGCTCCGTACCTCTATCGAGGAAGCAATTCCCGGCGCCACCGTGCAGGTGGACGGGGGAGGGGGGCACTACACGCTCGACGTCCTCTCCGAAGCGTTCGAAGGCAAGAACCGGGTCCAGGCGCAGCGACTGGTGCTCAGCTCCATCGCACACCTGATGAAGGGCGACGGCGCTCCGGTGCACGCCGTCGACTCGCTCCGCACTCGCACACCCTGAGAGCCTCGAAGGGCCTAGAGCACATCTAGTCGATCCGGGCCGCGATCCAGCTGCGCAACGCGTCGATGACGGGCTTGCGCAGCTCGGGCGGCTCGTTGTGGAGCTCGTGGTAGTAGCCCTCGAACGACTGGAGGGTCTGATCGTGGTCCTCCGGCGCCGGAAGGGTTGTGAACGCTTCGAGGCTCGCGGTGTGATCGCAGATCTTGTCGCCGGTGCCGACGTACCAATACAGCGGCACGTTCAGGCCACTGACGCCGTCCATCACACGAGCCCGCGCCTCGTTCATCCGCTGGAACCACCGAGCCGAGACGACCTCGGTCCGGCGAGGATCCTCGGCATACCGCGCGACCTGGTCCTCATCGCGGCTGATGTCGGCGGGGTCGAGCCCGGAGGGAAGCGTCATCCCCGGAGCCACGAAAGCCGCAAACTTCCCGAGCCAGACCTTGAGCGCGGGGGGCTGCAACGCGAGCCGTAGCAGCGGCGCAGACAGCAAGACGCCCCGCACGTCGGCCTGCAGAATGTCAGCCACCAGTGCATTGAGGACAATGAGACCTCCCATGCTGTGACCGAAGACGAACCAAGGCACGACGCCGGGCTTCGCTTCCGGACGCTCTTGCGCGTACGCATCCATCACGAACGCGAGGTCCTGGCCGTACTGGTCGAAGTTCTCGATGTGCCCCGGCGCGCCGCCGGACTCGCCCTGCCCCCGGTGGTCCGGGCCGATCACCCAAGCACCGATCGACTCGAGGTCGGCCGCAAACTCGGCGTATCGCCCGACGTGCTCTCCGGCGCCGTGACAGATGACAACGACACAGCGGATTTCCTCGGGTGTCCAGGACTCGGCCCGCAGCGTGATGCCGTCGGGTGTCTCGATCTCGCGTCGCTCGTGCTTCATGGGACGGTGCGCCGCCCATGAGGCAGCGAACTAGAAGATATCCCGAACCCAGTCCGTGATGCGACGGAACGTCCCAGGACCTTCGTCTCGGGCGGACCGCTTGCCAGGAGCCAGCTCCGCTGCATCCGCCATCGGCTCGTGCGTAGCCCCGTAGAGCACCAGACCCACCCCCGTGGCGAACTTCGGGTCCGACACCATCGAGGCAAAACCGCCCTCGGCCAGAGACACCACACCATGTCGCTCCCCTCCGGGAATCGAGGTCGGCACCCCCTGACGCACGGGCATCTGGAAGATGTCCTCCGCGATTTCGATCATGCCGGGCATCTGGGAGGCGCCACCGGTGAGCACGAGGCCACTGGCGGCGAGCTCTGCACAACCGCTGGCGAGCAGCTCTTGCTGCGCCATCAGGAGGATCTCTTCGACCCGGGGCTCGATGATCTCGGCCAGGAACCGACGCTTGAACTCGCGGGGTGGCCGGGGACCCACGCCTGGGACCTCGATGACGTCATCGCCTTCGACCATGCTGATCAGCGCACAGCCGTGCTTGCGCTTGATCGCCTCGGCCTCCGACACGCTGGTGCGCAGCCCATGGGCGACGTCCTGAGTGATGCGGTGGCCGCCCATGACGATCACCGAGGTGAACACGTTGCTGCCCTCGGTGCACACCGAGAGGTCGGTGGTCCCGCCTCCGATATCCATGATCGCGACGCCGAGGTCACGCTCATCTTGGTGCAGCACCGCGCGCGAGCTGGCCAGCGGCTCGAGTACGACCTCGATGACCTCGAGCCCGGCGCGGTTACAGCACTTGACGATGTTCTGCACCGAGGTCAGCGAGGCGGTCAGCACGTGCGCCTTCACTTCCATGCGCACGCCGTTCATGCCGATGGGATCGCGAATCTGCCCCTGCCCATCGATGATGTACTCGAGCGGGATGGTGTGCAGGATTTTTCGATCCAGCGGAATGTTGACCGCCTTGGCCTGCTCGATCACCCGCGCGACGTCGATGTCCTCGACCTCGCGAGAGCGCATGCTGACCTGTCCGAAGCTGTTGAAGCCCTGGACGTGGCCGCCGGCGATGCCAACGTAGACGGACTGCACGTCCGCTGCCGCCATCTGCTCGGCCTCCGCAACGGCAGCCGCAATGCTGCCCGTGGTCGCTTCGATGTTGACCACGACGCCCTGCCGAAGACCCTCGGAGGGGCTTGTCCCGACGCCGAGCACCTCGATGCCGCTCTCGGTGACTTCACCGATGATCGCGGCCACCTTGGTGGTTCCGACGTCCAATCCGCAGATGATTTCTCCAACCTCGGCCATGACTGCTCCGTTTACTCGTATCGCGGCAGACGACTCTTGCCGCCACGGGCTCCTTTGGAGCCCTTCTTCTTGTTTTTCTTTGCGTCCTTCGCAGCGTCCAGCTGTAGCCGGTGCTCGAGCGCGCGTTGGTGTGCTTGCTCCGTCGCGTCTTCCACGAATTCCGGAGCGTCTTTGGTGGGGAAGAAACTCGCGACGATGCGGTCCTTTCCCTCGTGGGCCGAGTTCGCATCGAGATGCGCAACGGCGAGTTTGTCCGACTCTTCACCCAGCGCCGCCCGAAGTGCGTCATACCGAGTCAGCGCGGCCTCGACGTTCGTTCGCCCGAGGCGAAGCTGGCTTCCGAGGTCTGCGGTGTACAGCGTCGCCGCACCGGTCTCGTCGATGTTGACTTCGCTCAGACGCGGCCGCTGCTTGGTCGAGTACGCGTCCAGAATCGCCAGCGCCCGTGACACGACCTTCTGCGCGCGCTCGGGCTCGGTGAACACGAGGGAAGGCTCGACACCGGTGACGATCGGAAGCGTGCCGCGTTCCCCGGACTCCAGCGGTTTGAACGGGATGCCGTCCTCCCCGACCAGGAAGAAGTCTCCAGCGAGCAGCACCGCGCGCGGATTGTGCTCTTCGACCTCGACGATGAGCGTGTCGGGCAGCTCCCGGGTGACGCTCGCGCGACGAACCCAGGGGTGCTCGGAAACCGCGGCGGCGAGGCCGTCGACTTCGAGCGAAAGGATGTTGGTCCCCGGCGTGATGCCCATCAGCGCGCGGAGTTCCGCGTCGCTCACATGGGACGTCGGTTCGAACAGCAGGGCTCGGGCTTCGAAGCGCGGAGACGTGGTCGCGTAGTCGTAGGCCTCCTGAACCCCCAGGAGGCCCCCGTAAGAAAGACCCCCTGCGACCCCTAGCCGCAGCCCCCAGCGCGCGGTGACTCGGGCCCACTTGGGTAGCCGCGAGAAGGCTCCGGGGGGGATCTTCTCCCCGCTGCGAGTGCGCGGAGAAGGGCCGGTATGGGCCTCTGCGGCCCCGCCGGTGGACGCTCGGGGCTGCCGACGCTGATTGCCCGTGCGCGCCGAAGTGGCCTTCTTGGCCCGTCGCCGTGGTGGGCGACTCTTGGTCTGCGTGCGCTTCGACATCGTCGGTCTTTTGCCCAATTCGGCCAGTTAGAGGGCCTTATCTCGGCAATACAGGGACACGGCCCTCAAGGCAAAAAACCGTCGTGTGCCGCACGTGCGCCGGGCGAGACCCGTTGGCCCGCAGCCAGAAACCGCGGGGCCGAGGTCGGCGTACGTACGCCCAAAACCACAAGATCCGCTCCCCTGCGGAATTCGGCCGATTGGGGGCATTTTTCAGTTGTCAGCGGATCCGACCTGCCTACAATCCAATCGCAACGAGCTGCTCATTCAGCACGTGCCCACAAAAGACAGGCGAGAAGACAATGGCGAAGGCAAAGAAAGCATCCAAGAAGAAACCCCGCGAAGTGGTTGTCGTCGGCTCCAAGGTCAAGGACGTTGTCCGCAACGCCGGCCTGCGTAGCGACGGTGAGCTGGTCCAGGCCGTGTCCGAGAAGGTCCACGACCTCCTCGAGGCAGCCATCCAGCGTGCTCAAGACAACAAGCGCGGCACTGTCCGCCCCTACGATTTGTAGGTCCTCTAGAGCTCAACACCCCGTGCTTGTCGCTTGCGGCAACACGAACGACAGAAGGCGTTCCGGATCGATCCGGGACGCCTTCTTTCGTTGGTTCTATGGGCCTGCGTGCGGAGGTGCGGCAGCAAGGGGGACGCCGCTGCCTCCGTGCGTCGGCGGGCCTATCGCATGAAGCCGTCGCCGTTGTCCGGTCGGCGGCGAAGGAATGCGGGGATGTCCTGCGGGTCGCCGGTGGCAACTTCCGGCGCGGGCCAGCCACCACTCGACGCGGAGGAAGCGTTACGAGGCTCCGGTTGCGACTGCGGTTGGGGCTGCGACTGAGGCTGTTGAGCTCGGGCTTGCGGCTGCTGAGCTCGCGGAGCTGTTCCACGGGTCAGCGAAGGCGCGGACTTCTGCTGAGCACCCGCGTTCATGAACGCATTGGCACCCTGCGGCTGACGCATTGCGGGCCCGGGGGTGACCATCTGGCGGCCGCGAGGACCCATGGTACCGGCGGCAACGATCGAGCTCTGTCGACGGTGACCGTGATTCTGGATCGCGTGCTCGAGGACTTCCTCGGCCGGTTGATGCTGATCGAAGCCGGTTGCGATCACCGTGATGCGAAGGGTGTCGCCCATCGACTCGTCGATGACGGCGCCGAAGATGATGTTGCAGTCCTCGTGCGCAGCTTCCTGCACCAATGAGGCCGCTTCTTCGACCTCGTGGAGCTTGAGGTCGGGACCCGAGGTGATGTTGATCAGGATGCCCTGTGCACCTTCGATCGTGACGTCTTCGAGCAGCGGGCTGTTGATCGCCTGCTGCGCGGCGACGACCGCCCGGCCCTCTTCGCTCGCGATTCCCATGCCCATGAGCGCGCGGCCCTGGTCGGACATGATCGTGCGCACGTCGGCGAAGTCGACGTTGATGATGCCCGGGATCGTGATGAGGTCGGAGACGCCTTGGGTCGCGTGCTGAAGGACCTCGTCGGCGAGCTTGAAGCTGTCCAGCAAGCTGGTCGACGTGCTGGTCACATCCAACAGACGATCGTTGGGGATCGTGATGAGGGTGTCGACCGCCTGCTCGAGGGTCTCGATGCCCGTGCCGGCGATACGCCCACGGCGACGGCCCTCAAAGCGGAATGGTTTGGTGACAACACCGACGCACAGCGCTCCGCACTCGCGAGCCACCTGGGCAACGATCGGCGCCGCGCCCGTTCCAGTGCCGCCGCCCATGCCCGCGGTCACGAAGACCATGTCTGCGCCTTGGAGCGCTGCGGTCAGCTCTTGAATGCTCTCGAGCGCTGCTTCGCGACCTCGATCGGGGTTGGCTCCCGCGCCGAGGCCACGGGTGATTGCGCCGCCGAGCTGAATGCGTGTAGGGGCCAGGTTCTTTTCCAGAGCCTGAACATCCGTGTTCGCGGTCAAGAACTCCACGCCCTCGACGTTGTGGCCGATCATGGTGTTGACCGCGTTGCCGCCGGCACCGCCGACGCCGATCACCTTGATGCGGGCTTGGTCCGGATATGCGTCCTCGAGTTCGAAATGCGCCATGTCGTGGTCCGTCGTCGGGTGTTGAGATCAGGCTCCGCACGCGTCACGGCGCGGGGCACTGTCGACCCATACAGGCACGCGATCCCTCGTCCCAAAAAAGTGACTGATTCCGAGCGCTTGGCTGTACCGAAACGGATCACATGCTCAATTGCGCAGCACTCTCAGCCTCGAGACCCAACGCCGCCCGCATCGCAGTGCGAGTCGGCAGGTCGAGCGATAACCCCAGCCAGTGCTGCAGCGCGAGCACACCCTGTCCCCAGAGCATCGGCAGCCCATCCATGGCCCGCAGCCCGTGAGCCCGTGCCTGGACGACCAAGCCGGCCACAGGCGCCGGGTAGACGAGGTCCGCGACCACCGCCCTGGCGGGCAGCTCCGTCACGTCAACGGGTACGGGAAAGCTCGATGGACCGCCCTTCATTCCGACAGTGGTCCCGTTGACGAGGACGTCCGCCCCGCCCAACACCGTCGCCAGGTCCTCGTATCCGAGAGCCACGACACCAGGCCAGGCCGGTAAGGAGCCCGGGCGCCTGGAGACCCACTGCACCTGCGCGCCCGATTCGAGCAACGCGTAGGCCACAGCCCGAGCAGCACCGCCGCCACCCAGGACGACGGCGCGACGCGGGAGTGGGTCGACCAACGAACCCAGCGCTTCGGTGAATCCTGCGCCGTCCGTATTTCGACCGAGGGTTCCGCCCTCGGTGAAGCACACGGTGTTGACCGCCCCGATCGCCTCGGCCTCGGGCGAGAGCACATCCATCAGAGGGAGCGCGTCGGTCTTGAGTGGAACGGTGAGGTTCAGGCCTCCAAACCCCAGGGCCGCGGCGCCGGCGAGTGCGGCTGCCAGTCCGTCCGGTTCGACATCGAACGCGAGGTACCGATGAGGAAGGCCCATTTCCTGAAATGCAGCGCCATGCATCGCCGGGGATTTCGAGTGGCTGATCGGATGCCCGAGCACGCCGAAACAGCGCGCCGCGGTCACGTTCCGTCTCCAGGCTTCACCGCAACCACCGTCGCGCGCAACGACCCTTCGGACAGCCGGACGTCCACCGTCTCGCCCACCGAGGTGCCTGCTGCGGAGGTCAGCGCGGCCCCATCGGCGGTCACCACCACCGAATAGCCCCGCGCGAGCACGGACAAAGGAGACAACGCGTGGAGGGACGCGGCCGACTTCGCCAACCGCAACCGGCCACGTTCACCGATCGCTCGGCCGCCTCGTTCCAATCGGCCGCGGGCAGCCTCGAGCCGCAACCGGTCGCCGCCTGCCAAGCCAGCGCCTCGGGCATGCAAAGCGGACCGGGCGGCCTCAAATCGGGCCCGAGCGCCCTTGGAGAGCCCCGTCCCTGCCCGCTCCAGGCGGCTTCGCAGCGAGGCGAGCCGCTGCGCATCCGCGGCAACCTTGGCCCGAGGATGAACGTTGGCCAGGCGCCGCTCCAGGGCCCGCATGCGAGCGCGAGCCGGGGTCACCATGCGCTGCCCATGTGCCACGAGCCGCCCTCGATCGCCGTCGAGGCGCGACCGGACGTCGAGGGCCGCACGTTCCACCGCCCGTGCCATCCGGCGCTGCATTGTGTCGAGCCGCTGCTGGAACGATGCCCGATCCGGCACCACGAGCTCGGCCGCATGGGACGGTGTTGCGGCGCGAACGTCGGCCACCATGTCACTCACCGAAATGTCGACCTCGTGCCCGACCGCGCTCACGACCGGCACAGGGCAGGCGGCAATCGCACGTGCCAACCGCTCATCGTTGAACGCCCACAAGTCCTCAACTGAGCCTCCGCCCCGCCCAATGATGATGACGTCCACGTCGTCGTACCCGCTCAGTCGCTTGATGCCGCGAACGATCGTCCGTGGCGCGTCGGGGCCCTGCACGACGGCCGAGGCAAGCAAGATACGAGAGGGACACCGGCGACGCGCGACCTTGAGGATGTCGTGAATGGCAGCTCCGTGGGCCGAAGTCACCACCCCGATCCGTCGTGGCCACCGCGGGAGCGGCCGCTTGCGGTCCGGCTCGAACAAGCCCTCGGCCTGAAGCGTCTTCTTGAGCGCCTCCAGCTCCTGCATTCGGGCGCCGAGCCCCGCCGGCTCCGTTCGCTCGGCGTACATCTGGAAACGGCCGGACTTGACGAAGATGCCCAGGCTCCCGTGCACCCGCAGCATCTGGCCGTCTTGCATCTGGAACTTCAGCCGCTCGACGTTGCTGCGCCACATCGTGATCGGCAGGTTCGCGAAGTCGTCCTTGAGGGTGAAGTAGGCATGCCCAGAGGCCACGATTCGGAGGTTTGAGACCTCGCCCTCGACGCACAGCCGCGGAAAACGTAGCTCCAGGAGGCGGTTGGCCCCCTTGACCAGCTGACTGACCGTCAACACTGGCGGTTTCTCGCCGGGACCCGGGGGGCCGGAGCCAGGCCGCCGGAACGAGAGCTGGGACTGCGCCATGACGCGGATGGTAGCGCTCTCGCCGGAAATTTGGAGTCGAGCCTCATTGCCCGGTCTACTCCGTCTGTGAAGGTGCGTGCACTGGCAGCGTTCGTGGCGCTGTGCGCCTCAGGGTGTGGAAAAATCGATTTCTTCGAGGAGCTGCAATCCGCGGACTCTGCCGAAGAAGACACCGAGGGCGGCGACACGGACACCGACGGCAACACCGACGGCGACACCGATGGTGAGCCTGTCGGTGACTGCGAGTTTCCGGCGGACGACCGCTGCGGCAGTCAGGATGGCATCGAGCAGTGCCATCCCGAGACGCTCACGTTCGAGACCTTCGACTGCCACGTGCTGTGCGGCGAGTACGTGAACCTGAGCTGCATTACGACAGGCACGGCCCAACACGCTTGTTACTGCGTGGAGCCGGGTAACAACAAGCTGCTCTCGTGCACCGAGCTCGAGTCCTGTCTGTCCGGGTGCGCTTCCGGTGCCTGCGAGGATCAGTGTTTCGGACGAACGACCGCCTCCACCATCCGGCTGTACGGGTCTCTGGTCTTCTGCGCCAACGACGACTGCCACCAGGTCTGCCTCGACAACCCGCAGCTGTGCGGCCTGTGCATTCAAGAGACCATCGCCGAGGGTCGAGGCATGTGTGGCCTGCCGCGATCGGTCTGCAACAACGACATCAACGACGACCCCAACGCCCCGTGGGGTTGACCGCGTGATCGACTTCGACGCAGTTGGAGCCTCGCTCGAGCGCGCGTGGTCCGGCGCGGACCGAGATGAGGAGCGCTTTGTGGACCTGGCTGCGGATGCCCTCGAAGGCCTCGCGGGGCGCTTCGACGCTGAGCGGTTCTTCGATGCGATGCTCGACCCGCAGCGGCCAGGACGGCAGCACCTCGCTCCGACCGGCGCGTTCGGACAGCCGGGCTTCACCGCCTTTCACGGTGAAGGGTTTGTTCTCGAGGTCTACGTGTGGTCGGACTCGCTGTCGGCGATTCACAACCATCCCTTCTGCGGGGCGTTCACGGTGCTGCACGGACACAGCGTGCAGGCTCGCTATGGGACCTCTGCGCCGAGTCGTGCGGGCGCACGTGGACAGCTCCTCGATGTCCGCCTCCAAGGGCTGGATCTGGTTCGCGCCGGCGAGGTCCACAAGTTCTCACTGCGCCGCTACCCGCTGATTCATGCCCTGATCCACGTGCCGGTACCGACGATCTCGATGGTCGCCCGCACCGTCCGAACCGAGGGATACCTCCGGTACCTTCCTCCTTCGATCGCGCTGCCGATGGAGCCACTGCCTGAGCCTGCGGCGCGCCGGGTCGCGTTGCTCGAAACGTTGGTTTGCATCGACCACCCGGGCGCCCTGCAGCGCGTATGCACGGCGCTGCGATGTTCCGACTTCGAAACAACGGTGCATCTGCTCTCGACGACCTGGCCCGGTGCCGACGAAGAAACCCGCGACGTGCTCTGGGAGGCGGCCAGCGAGCTTCACGGAGACCGCCGGGAGGCGATTGAAGCGGCGCTGTCCCGCGCACGGAGGCTCGAAGAAGCCACGGCCATCCGCCACGGACTCCGAGACCCCGAGCATCGGCTGTGCGCGACCGCGTTGGCATACGCCGAGGCGCGTAGCCACGTCGAGAGCGTGCTTGGTGACGCCGACACGAATGCGCTCCTTCATGCTTTCATCGACGACGCCGGTCTGTTCGATGTTGGGGAAGAAGCGAGCGCGACGATCGCCCACGGTCTCGTCCAGGGGCAGACCGACGCCGCCATCCTTCGCGAGCTGGGTGAGCAGTACGGAGCCGAAGCGATCGCCGAGCAACGGGACGCGGTCGTGCGCTACGCAGCCGAGTCTATCTTCTCGGTTCTTCGCCGCTGAGACCTCGCTCGGTCGCGGGAGTGCGTCACCTCGCTCGCCTCGGTTGACGACGCCGGGTACCCTTCGCCGCATGCCCGAGTCCGTCGCGATTCCCGACCTGGTCGCAGGCCCCCATGCCACCGGATCGATCCGCGTCGATCATCGAGACGGCCCCGGTGCGACCACCCTCGTCCTGCTCGGCGGGATGACACAAACCCTCGCGAGCTGGTCGGGACAACTCCGACCGATCAGCGCCAACCGTCCGGTCATGGCCTACGAAGCCCGCGGGCAAGGCGGGAGCGAGCTCTCGGTCGAGGACTGTAGCTTCGGGCAGCACGTCCGCGACTTCGAAGCCTTGTTGGACGCCAAGGGTCTGCAACAGGTCGACCTCGCCGGCTTCTCGTTTGGCGGACGCGTCAGCCTCGCCATCGCTGCGACCCTGCCCCATCGCATCCGCCGGCTGGTCATCAGCGGTGTCGCGCTCGACCGAGGTGTGCTGGGCAAGCTCATCGTGTCCGGTTGGATCGCGACGCTGGGCACCGGCGACCTCGAAGCACTGGCCCGGGTCAGCCTGCCGGACATTCTGGGGCCCGCCTATCTAGAGAAACACGCTCACCTCGTCGAGGGCATGGTGAAAGCTGCCAAGACCCGCAACCGATTTGGCGGGGTCAGGGCGCTGTTCGAACAGACGATGAATCTGCCCGATGACAGCCCATGGTCGCCGCGGGTCCTCGTCCCGAGACTCCAGGCACCCGTGCTGAGCATCGGCGGGAGCCTGGACCGACTCGCCCCGCCCTCGGAAGTCCGCGCGTTGGCAGAGCTGTGTGGCGGCGAGTTCCTGGAGGTCCCTGATGCAGGACACACGGTCGCAATCGAGGCGCCCGGGACCTGGCGAGACGCGGTCGAGGCCTTCCTCGACCGGCCGCGGGTGTGACGAGTCGCCCCGGCCGTCCGGGTCGGGTAGGCTCCCCCCCGTGGCGGGCAGCAGCTTCGGCAAGCGCTTCGTGGTCACCACGTTCGGCGAGTCCCACGGGGGAGCGGTCGGCGTGGTCATCGACGGATGCCCGGCGGGCCACCCTTTCCCCAGCCTCGCAATCACGGCACAACTGCAGCGGCGTCGGCCCGGCCAGAGTCGGTTGACCTCGAGTCGCGCCGAAGCCGACGCGTTCGAGGTACTCTCGGGCGTTGACCCCACCACGGGCAAGACGCTCGGCACCTCGCTCGCCCTTGCGGTCCGAAACAAGGACACCAAGAGCCACCACTACGAAGAGCTGGCCCAGCTGTACCGCCCCTCCCACGCGGACTACACGTACGATGCGAAGTACGGCGTGCGCTTCGTGGCGGGAGGCGGTCGGGCCTCCGCACGCGAGACCGTAGGACGCGTCGCCGCCGGAGCGCTGGCCGAGGATCTCCTCGCCACCGTGGGGGTCTCGATTGTCGCCTGGGTCGATTCCGTCGCCGACGTCCAGGCCGGACCCGTCGACCCCGAGGCAGTCCAGCGAATCGCTGTCGATGCCCACGCGGTTCGGTGCCCCAACCGCGACGCCGCCGCGCAGATGGAGGCATGCATCGAGGCGGCCCGCAGTGATGGCGACAGCGTCGGCGGGGTGATTCGCTGCGTCGCCCGAGGGGTACCGCTGGGACTGGGAGAGCCCGTCTTCGACAAGCTCACGGCCGATCTTGCGCACGCCATGATGAGCTTGCCTGCCAGTCGCGGTTTCGAGGTCGGCGAAGGATTCGCGGCGACCCGGATGCGCGGCACCGCCCACAATGATCCCTTCGAACCGGACCCCAGCCGGACCCACGGCGGAGACGGTATCCGCACCAGGACCAACCACTCCGGCGGTATCCAGGGCGGCATCTCCAACGGGGAAACGATCACGTTCGCCGTGGCGTTCAAACCGGTAGCCACCGTGTTCGTGCCCCAAGACACCGTCGACCAGTCGGGCACGGCCGCCACCTACAAGGCGCGCGGTCGCCACGACCCCTGCGTGCTGCCCCGCGCCGTGCCCGTGGTCGAGGCCATGGCGGCGCTGACGCTGTGTGACCACTGGTTGCGCCACAGCACATCGCGCATCGAGGACCTTCAACGATGAAAGCCCTCAAAGCCATCAACGGCGGCCGCTCCGGGCGGGCCGACGACGACCCCCGAGTCCTCGCCCCCGGTGCTCCATTGTCTCCGGGACCTTGCCCCAACGATCTCGCCCAGCATCTCGAGCACGGCGAGGCACTCGCGTGGTGGGGCGAGAAGATGAACGTGCAGTTCGGGCTCGCCGCGATCACCCTCGGGGCCGCCGTGGTCGCGCTTCTCCTGGTCACCGGGTTCGCGCCAACGTTCTGGGATCAACCCTTCTCCGACCTGTGGCCCCCGGTGGTCGTCCTGCTCTCTCCAACGCTACTCGTGTTGGCCCGAGAGACGGCATCGCGAACCGCACTACTCGTGACGAACACAGCGGTCGTCGAAGTCCCTCGCAAGGGCGCTCCCAAGCGGCTCGCGCTGCAAGCCATCTCCGGTGTGCAACGCGACTGGGTTCGCGGAGGACTCCGAGTGGACGGGCCCAATACGGCGCTCCATGTGCCAACGTCCCTGATGGAAGAGTCGGGGAAGGCCGTGCGCTCGCGTCTCAAGGGGCGCGTCCGGACTCCGCAGGGCGTCACCGATCCGCTACGCTGGCTCTCGTGAGCCCCTCTCGCGCGCTTCTGTCGTCGGTCCGCCGGGTCGTCGTCAAGCTTGGTACCGGTGTCGTGACGCACGGGGGCGAGGGCGTGGCGCTCGGCCGGTTGCACGCGATCGTCGAGGACCTCGCCGGGCTCCGGACTCGGGGCGTGGAGGTACTGCTTGTGAGCAGCGGCTCGGTGTCGATGGGTGCGCGCGCTCTGCAACTCCGCGAGCGTCCGCAGTCCCTCGGCGTGCGCCAGGCTTGCGCTGCCGTGGGCCAAGGACAACTCCTGTCGCTGTACAGCCAGGCCTTCGGTCAGCTGGGAGTCACCGTGGCTCAGGTGCTCCTCACCCAGGACGACCTCGGAGACCGAGACCGAGCGCTGTGCCTGCGGACAACCATGCTTCGGCTGCTGGAACTCGGCGCAATCCCGGTGCTCAATGAGAACGACAGCGTGTCGGTCCGGGAGCTGGTCGAGCACCGCAAGGAGGCGTTCGAGGGCTTCGGAGACAACGACGGACTCTCCGCGCTGTTGGCCGTGGCCGTCGATGCCGATGCGCTGGTGCTGATGACCGACGTGGATGGCCTGCACACCTCCAACCCTGCCACCGACCCTGATGCCCAGCGCATCGACTCGCTGGAGCACATCGACGAGACAACCCGGCAGCGCGCTCGCGGGACCTCCGCCACCGGAACCGGCGGCATGGCCAGCAAGCTCGACGCCGCTGCGGTCGCGAGTGAAGCAGGTATCCCGACGCTGATCGTCGATGGGAAGACGCCTGCCGTCACATCGCGCGGCCTCGCGGGCGACTCGGTGGGTACCGTCGTCTGGCCTCGAGACCGCAAGTCCGCCCGAAAGCGAAACATCGCCGCAGGCGCACCGCACTGTGGGGCCCTCATCGCCAACGCCGGGGCGCTCGAAGCCCTGCGCACCAAGAAGGCCTCATTGCTCCCGGTCGGCGTCGTCGAAGTCCAAGGGCAGTTTGCGCGCGGCGATGTCGTGGAGATCCGGGACGCATCGGGCCGGGTGCATGGACGCGGGCTCGCCAACTACGATGCCCAGGCCTGCCGTGCGATGGCGGGGCGGCACAGTGCCGAGCTTGCCAGCATCCTTGGGTACCGGGGCTACGACGCCGTCATCACGCGAGACAACCTCGCCCTCACCGACGTTTGACATGAACACGGACACCGCCTCGATTCCCGACCGTATTCGCGCTGCTAAAGTCGCCGGGGCGACCCTCAGCCGAGCCCCGGCCCAGCGCCGCCAAGACGCGCTGCTCGCCATGGCGGACGCGCTCGAGGACCCCACGGTTCGCGCCGACCTCCGGCGAGCCAATGATGCCGACCTCGTCGACGCCAACGCTGCCCGCGCCCGCGGTGAGCTCAGTGACGCGCTCGTCCGTCGGCTGAAGCTCACCGAAGCCAAGCTCGAGGTCCTCGCCACAGGCCTCCGCCAACTCGCTGCGCAACCCGACCTCGTCGGCACCGTGCTCGAGACCCGGGAACTCGACGACGGCCTCACGCTTTCGCGAGAATCCTGCCCACTGGGCGTCATGGGGATCGTCTTCGAAGCGCGTCCGGACGCCGTCCCGCAGATCGTCGGCCTCGCGCTTCGCACCGGCAATGCCGTGGCGCTCAAGGGAGGACGGGAGGCGACTCGAAGCAACGCCGCGATGGTGTCCGCGCTCCACGATGCACTTGGGCGAGTCGGTGTCGACCCGGCCGCCGTCACGCTTCTTTCGGGCCGTTCGGAGGTGTCGGAGCTGCTCCAGCAGGAAGGCCTGGTCGACCTCGTGATCGCACGTGGGAGCACGGCATTCGTGGAACACGTGCAGACAACGTCCAAGGTCCCCGTCGTGGGGCATGCCGAAGGGTTGTGCCACGTGTTCTTGCAAGCGACAGCCACTCCAGCCATGGCCGCGTCCATCGTGGTCGACGCGAAGACCGACTACCCCGCGGCCTGCAATGCGCTCGAGACCCTGCTGTGGGAGCGCGGTGCCGAAGCAGCCCTTGCAGAATCGCTGCGTGCGCTTGCGTCCGCGGGCGTCGTCGTGCGCGGGTGTCCGGCGACCCGGGCCCTGCACACGGAACTCGAAGCGGCCGACGACACCGACTGGGACACCGAGTACGGAGACCTCGTACTTTCGGTTCGGCGCGTCGACGACCTCGACGCCGCGCTACAACACATCGAGCGGCACGGGTCCCGACACACCGAGTGCATCGTCACGCAAGATCCGGCAGCAGCCGACGACTTCCTCGCCCGCGTCGATGCGGCGTGCGTGTTTCACAACGCCAGCACCCGCTTCGCCGACGGCTATCGCTTCGGGCTTGGGGCCGAGGTCGGCATCAGCACGGGCAAGCTCCACGCGCGCGGCCCGGTCGGCGTCGCAGGCCTGCTCACCTACCGTTGGTTGCTCCGCGGTCGCGGACACGTCGCCTCGGCATACGGTCCGGGCCGGCGGCGATTCAAGCACGAGTGAACCGAGACAAAAGGCGGCCCTGCAAGAGCAGAGGCCGCCTCCTCATCACACGAAGCTCCCGCTCACGGATTGAGCACCTCGGCGATTCGCATCGCCGAGCGTGAGGTCGACGCGTTGCGTCGTCGCGAGTAGGCGCGAAGCCGTCGCTGCGCTGCCGAAAAGGCGTCTCGAAGCGCGATGCCGAGGTCGTCGTGGTGATGGTTCTGCGGGTCACGGTTGACCACGATGGTCTCTGCCGGGACCTTCACTTCGACGCAGATGTGGAAGGTGTTGCCCTTGACGTGGTGGTTGTGGGGGGACTCCACAACCACGCGGCAGCCGGTGATCCGATCGAACATCCTGTCGAGTTTTGCGGCCTTGGCTCGGATACGGTCTTCGACTTCGGCGGTTCGGGTGACGTTTCGGAACACAATCTCGAGTGGTAGCTTCATCTGCCTTCCCTTCGCGGACGTTGAGCGCGAGGCCGAGGCGAGCGCCCATTCGCTCGCCGACAACCCCACCACCACTCCACCACTCCCGATCGAAGTCGAAAAGGCGACCGTGCCCCTACCTGCGCGTACGTCGTCTCCCGGCTCCGCTACTGGCACGAGATCCAAGATGGAAAGAGTTGGCATTGGCCCCGGTGCGAAGCTCGCTTCGCGCCTGCGTCAGCGCGCACCAGCGGGCTCGGCCCGTCAGCCCAGCAAGTCCCCGAAACCAAGCGCCGACAGAGCGGTAGCGGTGGTCACAGCGTCTTCAAACCGGATCGCGTGCATGCCTGCCGCTCTCGCACCGGCGCAGTTTGCGTCCCGATCGTCGATGAAGACGCACCGCCCAGCCGACACCGACAGCCGCTCGAGAACCGCTGCGTAGTACGCCGCATCCGGCTTCCGAGACCCGACGTCGCAGGAAACGAAGCTCCACGGCATCCACTTCGAAAGAGAAAGCTCGGTCTCGATCATCGCGTACCACGGCGTGTAGTTCGATACGACATGCATCGGGACCGCGCGGCTGTGCAGCGCACTGAGTAGGGCCTCGATGCCCCGAAGCCAGCGATAGCTCCGCTGCATGGTCGCTCGGAGTCCGGCGATGTCATAGGCGCGAGCGTCGGCGAAGAAGCTCGTCTCCATGTCCTCGACAGACAGTTCGCCACGCTCGCACGCGGACCAAGCGGACGGGTGTTTGACCTGGAGGAGCTGTTCGAGGGTCATTCCGAAAAACGCGGGGACTTCCTCGTAGAACGGGTCGTGAACCAACGTTCCCATCACGTCCCAAAGGATGATGTCTGGCGTAGTCATGCGCGTAGAAACAAGGCTCGGGCCAGAGACCGCGCGTGGTGCTGTGTGCCCCACAACGTGTCGCGGACTTGAGCCGCGGCCCGCATGATGAGCGTGGACGCGATGCACATGACCCGCGCACGAATCGGCGGGCCTTCGGCGATCACGTCATCACCGACGCTGCCGACAAACGCCTCCACCGCGTCGACCAGCGGTGAGACCTGCGTCATGAGGATGTCGGTGCCAGGACCCGGTCCGTCCGAGTCGAGCAGCTCCCGCAGGACGATACGGGCGACGTGCTCGTGGTCGGCCAGAAACTGCGCGTAGCGCTGCGCGGTCTCGAGTAGCCGCTCCTCGAAAGAACCGGAGGCCAGCATCGCGGTCTGCAGCGCTTCGCCCAGGTCTGAGAACGCGCGCTGTACAGTGGCGCGATACAGCTCTTCCTTGCTCTTGAAGTGGTACAGGAGCGACGGTCGTCTGATCCCGGCCCGCGCCGCGATATCGGCCAGCTTCGCGGGGCCGTAGCCCTGCTCGGCAAAGACGGACTCCGCAGCTTCGAGCACCCGCTGGGGGGTCGAGACCAACACGTCTTCGGCTCGAGGACGGCCCACGGTGCGCACCCTACCCCCACAACGACGAAGGCGGGAGCCCCACTTGGAGTCCCCGCCTCAGCTGCCACGCCCCGCGACTGTGTCGCGCGGTGCCGCCTGGAACTAGTCGCGGCGACGAAGCAGGCCCAGGCCAAGGAGGCCGAGCATCATGGCGAAGCTTCCGCCCACACGACCGGAGCCGCCGACCGAGCAGCCGCCGCCGTCGCTGTCCTCTGAGCTGCCGCTGCCGCTGCCGTCGGTGTCGCCGCCGCCGCTGCTCTCGTCACCACCGCTCACGAACGTGTCGTTGGTGTCGCTGGCACCGGTCGGGTCGGTGGGGTCACCGGTCGGGTCGGTGTCGCCGCCGCTTTCATCACCACCGGTGGGATCGATGGGGCCACCTTCGACGGTGACCGTGATGACGACGGGGTCGGCTTCGTTGCCGTAGTAGTCCGAGGCTTCGAGCGTGATCGTGTACTCGCCTCCGGGGGGTCCATCGAGGTCGTTGGCGGCCCACTCAGAATCGGCGGTCTTGAACGGGTTGCCGTCGAGGAAGTTCTGGTCGCAGATGTCAGTCGTGCAGCTCGTGATCTCTCCATCGAAGATGCCCAACTCCTCGAGCCCTTCAAGCGCGGGCGAGGCGATCGTGATCCGCACTGCGGCGAAGTTGGAAGCCTCCTCGATGGCTGCCCTCACGCCCAAGGTGCCACCTTCGGCGATGACCTCACCGTCGGCTGGCGACGTGATCGAGATCACCGGAGCGTCGGAGTCGGCAGCGTTGGGACCGAGGTTCTCAATCAGGTCGGCGTGGCTGTTCTGCTCGCCGGACTCGCACCCGACGTGGTCGAGGCTGGTGCACTCCAGAGGAATGGCGGTCATCTTGTCCTCACCGCGAAGCTGGGGCGAGATGGCTCCGCACTCGTCCGTGAACGTGTGGACCGGCATCGTGTAGTCGGGCGGGTAGTGCATCGCGTCCGTGGCGTCTTCCTTGCCCTCGAGGCCAGCGAGACGACCGACGGCGTAGATTGCCGCCTGGACGTCGTCGGGATCGGTGCAGGTGATCGTGCCAGCGTTGGTGGAGAACGTGCCATCGCGGGACAGGCCGGAGCAGTTCGCGAACTGGCTGCCACACGTGTACGACCCGGATTCCTCGGACTCGGTGTCGGAGGTGAGGAGCGCGAACACGGGCACATACGCCGGCGGGGGCTCAACGACGATGCTGACGTCGTACGCGGCGAAAGCGGTGCGAAGCTCGCTCGCGATCGTCATCGCGTCCGCGCTGACAGATCGGGTGATCGGCTCATCGAGACCGGAGACACAACCGGCTGCGACGGAGCTCCCACTCATCTGCATTTTCTGGCAGATCGAATCGACCATGCCCGAGGGGATCAGCTCGACGTCGGCGGTCGGGACCCAAACGATGGCGGGCTTGGTGTCCGCGTAAGCGACCGAGGAGGTCGTGAGCGTGGCGAGGATGGCGGCGGTGGAAAGCAAGCAAGTGCGTTTCATCGGATAGGTCTCCCAGGGAACGGGGGGCAGTAAAGGAAGACAGGCTCATGCTGTCAACCCCACCGCGCCCCCTAACGGGCAACAGCGGTCGGGCTTACGCACCCTGCCCGCGGTGACTCGTGCAGATCCTCAAAGCCTGGCTTCGGCGATGCACGCCCTTTGCACTGGGCGCGACGCACGGCCGGGTGGCCGACATGCGCGAAGTTGGCCGGGGCGAGCTAGCGACAAACGACCGCAGGAACCCGCAAGCGGGGCCCTTGACGAATGCGGAGGGAGCGGAGCCCAAAGCAAAGCTCACCATCGATGACCGGGTCCAACGTGCTCCCGCCCACGGCTTCGGCACAGAGCTCTCGAGCGGGGCCGTCGAACACGTCACGGCCCCACAGCGGCGTGCCGAACACGATGTTCGGAAGGTTCGCGACCACCCCGAGACGCGAGGACGAGACCGCCTGCGCGTGCATGACCCCGGCCTCGGCCGCGTGGCGGAACGTGCGAACCACGCCCCCGAGGTTGATGTCGATCGACCCCACCTGCAGGCTCGAGAACGTCTCGAAGTCCAACGCCTCACCGTCGACCTCGACCCGGGCCCGAGTCGGCTCGAAGATGTCGTCGGCGTACTGCTGCAGCGAGGGGACCAGGCGCTCTCGAATCGGTCGGGGCGTGCTGCCGGCGACCCCGCCGACGGATGCCCGAGCGAGCACATCGACGATCCCCAGAGGATCGATACGGTCGCGCTGGTACAGCTTGTCGAAGAATCGCTGCGCAACGCCGCCGATGGCGCTCGCAAAGCCGATCCGCTCAAATGCCTCGTCATCGGTCGCCCCGGTGATGTGCAGGGTGTCCAGATCGATGGTGGGCACCGACTCCCCCTGCTCGAGCGCCTGGACGAGCGCCCGGACGATGTCGGGGGCTTGTCCGCGAATTCCCGCTTTGTGGGCGACGAAGTCGATGCTCCCCCCGTTGCCGGGGATCACCATCGGCCACGGCGAGTCTCCATCGGTTGCCTGCTGCTGCGCGGTCGAGAGCAGCCAATGCAGCGTCCCGTCGCCGCCGTCGACGACCCAATACTTGCAACCGGCCTCGCCGAACTCCTCAATGACCGCGCCCAACTCGTCGAGACTCTGGGTCTGGCGCACGATTCCATGCCCTGCGACCGCGCGCTCCAGATCGGCAAGCCGGTCTGGATTCTTGCGGTTCTTCCCCGAGTTCGGGTTGGTCAGGACACCGATCGCCATCGCCATCGTAGCTGCCGATTCATATCACGCCGGCCGGCTGCGAGGACGCTCGCGGGTCCCTGCGCAATCATCTTCGCACGCCCACCTCACGCCCAGCTCGAATCAGCGCGAGTGCCGTGACCGGGAGACGCTCATGAGGACACCGAGTCCCAACATCATCGTCAGGACGTTGCTACCGCCAGCGGAGAAGAACGGGAGCGTGATGCCTGAGACCGGGACCAACTGAAGCACCATCGCGATGTTGACCACAGCGTGCCAGAAGAAGAGCGCGGCAACGCCCATGCACAGCAGCGATCCGAACCGATCGCTGGCCTGCGACGCCAAGTTCACGGCCCACAGCGTCAAGCTCATGAACAACACCAGGACCATCGCGGTCCCGACGAAGCCCCATTCCTCTGCGTACACGGCAAAAGGAAAGTCGGTGTACGGCTCGGGTAAGAATCCCAGTGCGTTTTGCGAACCTTGGGACAAACCGCGGCCGAAGAACCCCCCGTTGCCCACGCTGATCATCGCCTGGATCGTCTGGTAGCCGTCGGTGTCGGCGTACAGCTCCGGGTCGATCCACACATCGATGCGACGACGCTGGTAGTTCTCCATGTAGCTCCAGCCGATCGCTACGGACACCACTGCGGCGGACAACACCGCAACGATGATGCGTACCCGAAGTCCGGCGGCGACGACCAGGGAGAACGAGACCAGCAACAACATGATCCCGGTGCCGAGGTCGGGCTGCCGGATGATGAGCGCCGCGGGCAGAAGCACCATCACAAAGGGCACGACCAAGCGCCGTAGGTTGGAGAGTTCCTTGGCGGCGGCGTCGTGGAGGAACCGCGCGAGCGCGAGCACGATGAGCACCTTCATCAGCTCGGAGGGCTGGATTCGATAGTCTCCAACGCCAAGCCAGCGTTGTGCGTTGTTGACCTTGATCCCGAAGAACGGGACGAGGAGGAGGAGTCCCACGCCGAACCCGTAGGCCGCGTAGGCCAACCGATACACGGCGCGCAGGTCGATCGCCGTGACGACGAGCATCGCGATCGATCCCAAGCCGATCCACCGCAGCTGAGTTGCGACACGCCCGGTCCAGTCCCCGTCGCCGGCACTGTTGAGGTTGATGACCGCCAGCGTGACGATGGCGGCGGTCAGCGTGATCACGACCCAATCGATCGAGTGACGCAGTCGTGCGCTCCAGCTACGCGGGTCATCGAGCAACGGGTTCACGGCACGCCCTCCTTCCCGACTCCGCTGCCGCGGACGGACGTCTCGTCGCCCTGCTGGCCCGGAAGCGGCGGCGGGACCCCATAGGCACGCGGCCGCAGCTCGGTCTCGGAGGAGGTGTCCCCCAGGTAGTGGTCGATCACCCGCATCACGATGGGCGCGGCTGCGTCGGCACCGGTTCCCCCGTGCACAACCAGGGCGACCACGACGATCTGCGGGTCGTCAGCCGGCGCGTACGCGGCGAACCACGCGTGGTCAGCCGTGGTGTCCCAACCTTCGATCTCGGTCTCGCCCTCGGTCCGGTACTCGCGACCGACCTGAGCGGTCCCCGTCTTCCCAGCCACCACGATGTTGTCCAGGCGCTCGCTGTAGGCGGTCCCTTCCTCGTTGTTGACCACGCCTACGAGCCCCGCATGAATCCGCGACCGGTCGCTGGCATCCAAGACCGGGGTCTCGCTTCTTCGTTGGGGCTGGCTCGAGAACACCAGCTTCTTGTCGTTGGTTTCGATGCGATCGACGAGGTAGGGCGTCAGCACGTATCCACCGTTGGCGATGGCCCCGTAGACGACCGCGATCTGCATCACCGTCGCCTTCACGTTGCCCTGCCCGATGGCGCTGTTGAGACGCACCCCGCCTTGATACGTACCCTCACGAGCCTCAAATTCTTCGGTGGGGACCGTCCCCTTGACCTCACCGTTGATACCCAAGCCGGTCCGCTCGCCCAATCCCAGCGCGCGTGCGACGGGCTCGACGCGCTCGAGGCTGAGCGTGTTGCGAATCGCAAGCTCGTAGAAGTAGGAGTTGCACGAGTGCACCAGGGCCTGCTCGAGATTCATCGGCCCGTGCACGTGGGTGTCACGGAACTTCCGCTTGCCGAACTTGACGTAGCCCTCGCACTCGATCTCCTCGTCCGGGTCGAACTCGGGGTCCCCCAACGCAACCAGTGCGGAGACGACCTTGTAGGTGGACCCAGGAAAGAAGTGCTCCTGAACCGCCTTGTCGATGAACGGCTTGAGGGGGCTCTCCGACCAAGCCTTCCACTCCGCCAACGGAATCGGTTGCTCGTAGCGGTTCGGATCTACGGTCGGCACAGACGCCGTCGCCAGTACCCGGCCGGTGTTGATGTCCATCGCCACCACCGCACCCGCGAGTTTCTCCGAGACCGCCTCGTACGCGACGGTCTGAAGGTCGAGGTCGAGGGTGAGGTAGATGTCTTGACCTGGAATCGGGTCTTGGACCGGGGGGAGCGAGTCGACGGCCCAACCGGGCGCATCGCCAACCTCCCTCCGCCGAGCATCGACAACCCGCCACCGCGCACCGAGTCGACCGCGAAGGTAGTTTTCCCACTGGCGTTCGATCCCGGTCTGCCCCACCCGATCGCCCAACCGGTAGCCCAGGTGCGGAGATCCTTCGAGCGTCCGGGAGCTGACGTTGCCCATCTGCCCGGTCACGAACGCCGTGAGCACCCCTTCAGGATAGAAGCGCCGCGAGCTCTCACGAATCTCCACCCAGGGATCGAGCACCTCCAACCGAGACTCGATACGGGCGTACTCCTCCCAGCTGAGGTTGCGCCGAGCGATCTGTGCGTACCTGCCCTTGGCTTCGTCGACCCGAAGCTCCTCGACCAACCCGAGGAATTTGTCGCGGTCGGCTTCGTCGATGAAGTCGATGAGCGACAAGATGCGGTCGCGCGTCGTGTCGTCCATCGCCTCGCGTTTGCCCTCCGGCGTCGAGACCACACCGCCCTCAGGCTCGAGGCGGAACCTCGCCCACCCGGTGATGTACAGCGTGTACGACGAGCGGTTGGTCGCCAGGGGGTGCCCCTGGATGTCGTAGATCCGACCCCGCGGTGCCTCGACGTCCACCTTGTCGATGAAGTTTCGCTCGGCCCGCCGATCGTAGTGGTCGGCTTCGAGGACCTGCAGCTGACACAGGCGTCCGGCCAACGCGAGAAACGCGAGCGCGACGAAGATGACCGTCGCTTGAAAGCGGGGACGAAGTTCGCGTAGGTCGTCCTTCTGATGAAGGCTGATCACCGGCGTGCCCCCAACGGGGAAGGCCCATCAGGGGCCCGGGGTTCTTCGATCTTCAGCAAGGAGAACAGGCGCTCGAACAGGGTCCAGATCGGAGGTGCCACCAATGCCGTCGCGATGCAGTGCCAACGGGCGTCCCACAGCGCGACCCACAGCGCTTCACGGCGGAGTCCCAGAGGGTCCGCGAGCGCAACGAGAATCCCGGCGGTCAGCAGGTCGACGAGCACCACCGAGAAGAACGCGGTGAGCATGCGTGTGGGCCAGCCCGAGACGGCAATTCGCTCTGCTGCCCATGACAACGCAAGGAACGCGAGCGCGAAGGCCAGCGTCAATGTGCCGACCGGCGCCCCTTGGTGCAGGTCTTCGAGGTAGCCAAAGGAGACCGCCAGCGCGAGCCCCATGGGAAGCGGCATCGCCCGCGAGAACGCGATGTGGGTCAGCAACACAACCGACGTCGCCGGAAGCATCACCGTGATCATGAAGACATCGGCCAACCCGCCACCGATAGCGATGAGCGCCCACCCCACCACCAAGTATGTGAGGGCGCGGATCATCGGACCGGCTGCAGCCCCATCGCTTGCGGTCCCTGTGGAGGCTCCGCCGTGTCCGGCCTGGGAGCGCCGGCGAGGACAACCCACATCACGTCGACCCGATCGAAGCGGATCTCGGGTTTGACGTGCAGACGCTGCTGGTCCCCGACGAGTTGCTCAACGTCGACGACCCGACCGATGGGGTGTCCTTTGGGGAAGAGTTCGTCGACGCCGCTGGTCTGGATGAGCTCACCGGCCTCGACCTCGTAGTCCTTGGGAACATCGACGATGCAGCCGTACTCACTGTCGCCGTGCAAGATCCCTTGGGCTCGGCTCCGCGCAACTTCGACGGCGATCTTCGACCGCGCGTCGGTCACCAGCATCACGTCGCTGTAGTCATCGAACACCTTGTCCACCCGCCCGACGACTCCGTCGGGGGAGAGCACCGCCATGCCCGGCTTCGCGAAGCGACTGCCGCGGTCGATGCGGATGTTGAGGACGCGGAAGAACGGCGACTGGTCGACCCCGATGCGCTCGGCCGGGATCATGTCGGCCGGAGTTCGGTCGCGCATCTGCAACGCGCGCCGAAGCTGGGTGTTCTCCTCGGCCAGCTCGGCCAGCTCGCGAAGCCGCTGAGCAAGTTCACGATTCTCCGCGGCGAGCTGTTCGTTCGAATCCTGCAGGCGGGCTTGCATGAGCCACCGCTCGAAGAAGGAGCCCATCGTCGAAGTCGAGTACGAGACCGCAGCTTCGAGCGGCGCCCCGATTCGGCGAACGGACCGATCGAACGCGCTCAACTCATGCGGGTTCTCGGCCGTGTTGCGCAACAACACCACCGGGATCGCCAAGAGAACGACCACGATCGTCGCGTTTTGAATGCTGCGCAGGGAAACGGCCATGGACCGGGCTCACGGAACGCTACCGTGTATCCCTGGATTCCGGGGTGCAACATGAGCGCTCTCACGGCGCCACCGCGCACCCGCGACGGCTTCGCACAGCCGACCAGGCCAAGGCGAAGCCCGACCTTGGACGGGGGACCGAAGGGCAGCTACGCCGTCCGCAGGCCGGGGGACCGAGAGCTTCGCCCCCAAAGGCTCGAGCACATCTCACAACCTCAGCGAGGGCGCAGCCCGAACTTGGAAGGGTGCTCCGCGAATCCTGCGGATTCACTCGGCACTTCCGCGAATCGCTTCGCGAATCGCTCCAGGTGAGCGAAGGGAGCTCCGCTCCCGCAGCGAGGGAAACCGAGAGGTTTCCCTCAAAAGAAAAAGACTAGTCCAATGCGACTTCGCGGAGAAGATCGAGCTCGTCCAGAGCGGCGCCAGAGCCGAGCACGACGGCGAACTCCGGCTCGTCCGAGAGAAACACGGGCAGACCGGTCTCTTCGCTGAGCAGAACATCGAGGCCGGCGAGCTGCGAGCCGCCGCCGGTCAGCACGATGCCCTTGTCGACAATATCCGCGCAGAGCTCTGGCGGAGCGCGTTCCAGCACCTGACGCACAGCATCGACGATGGCCGAAACCGGCTCGCTCAAGGCCCCGCGAATCTCGTCGGAGTCGATGACCACAGTCTTGGGGATGCCCGCGACGAGGTCGCGCCCTTTGACCTCCATGGTCATCACGACATCGGTGGGAGCTGCAGTGCCGATCTCGATCTTCACCTTCTCGGCGGTGCGTTCACCGATGAGGAGGTTGTACTTGCGCTTGATGTGCTGGACGATCGCTTCGTCCATCTTGTCGCCACCGACCCGCGCCGATTTGCACGCGACGATGCCTGCGAGGGAGATGACCGCGACCTCAGCGGTACCCCCGCCAATGTCGACAACCATGTTCCCACCAGGCTCCGTGATCGGCAGCCCAGCGCCGATTGCGGCCGCCATGGGCTCTTCGATGAGGAAGACCTCACGCGCACCAGCGGCCAGTGCAGAATCCCGAACAGCGCGCTTCTCGACCTCGGTGATCCCGGACGGAACGCAGATGATGATCCGCGGTTTAACCAGGGTCTGGCGGTTGTGCGCCCGGGTGATGAAGTAGCGCATCATCGCTTCGGTCACCTCGAAGTCAGCGATCACGCCTTCCTTCATGGGTCGAATGGCGACGATGTTGCCCGGCGTTCGGCCGAGCATTTCCTTGGCCTCTTTGCCCACGGCGAGCACCCGCTTCTGGCTCGCGTTCTTCTGCACCGCGACCACCGACGGCTCGTGCGCAACGATGCCCTTTCCCTTGACGTAGGTGAGGGTCGTGGCCGTGCCGAGATCGATGGCCAGGTCGTTGCTGAAGAGGCCGTATACCCAGTCGAAAAGCATCTGGGGATTGGGGGGCGGGGGTTCGGTGGAGCCGAGAGCGGCGCACAAAGCGCCGATTCACAAGATGGTGGGCGAGGTGGAGTCGGAAGCAGCGAGAAACACCCGCCGGATCCCGAGAGGAGCCCTCAATTACACGCGCCTGGGCGGGGGGGCAAGCGAATCAATGTCGCACATCATCCGATGGATCCCCACATCGCGTGCGTAGAAACGCCAGGGCGATGGGGAACGCTCGGACGCTGACGCCTATTTCAAGCGGGGTTCACGCACAGACCACACATCCGCGGTTGCCCGCTGGCGGCCGGACCTGCTAGTTCCGCCGGACCGATGCTCGATTTTCTGCGTCAGTCTTCGACGAGCTTTTGGGCGTGGCTCATCCTCCTCGCCCTTGCGGCAGCCTTCGGTCTCTCGTTTGGCCTGCCCTCCGACAGCTTGTCGTTCGGCAACAAGCCGATCGTCGAGGTGCATGGCACCACGATCAACGACGATGACTACCGGGCCCAGTACAGCCTGATGGGTGGCGTCGTCCGCATCCCCAAGGACGCGCGGATGCAGCAGATGTTTGGTGTCAAAGAGGAAGTCCTCGAGTCACTCATCGAGCGCGAACTCCTCGCCCACGTTGGTGAAGAGATGGGCCTGTCCGCAACGGAACACGACGCGGAGGACCTGGTCTCGCACGGGCACATGATCATCCTCGGGATGAGCGTCAGCTGGTTGGGCGACCTCGACCAGTTCAACTACAAGATGTTCAAGAACCTGCTGGCGAACTACCAGCTCCCCGAGAACCGATTCCTCGAGCTGCAGTCGCGCGAAGTCCTCGCGCGCTCGGTTCGCGACCTCGTCCGCAGCTCCGTGGTGGTGCCCGAACCGGTGCTTCGCGAGCAGTACGAAGCCTCCGCGAACAAGCTCTCGCTGCACTACGCCCGCTACGAGATCGGCCCCTACGCCGACCTCGTCGATCCGACCGACGACGAAGTCGCGGCCTGGACGCAAGAACACACCGACGAGCTCAAGAAAACCCTGGGCACACAGGGCGCCCGCTTCACCAAGCTTCCCGAGCAGATCCGCGTCAGTGTGATCGCCATCGACAAGCCCGCGGCGGAAGCCGACGAGGCTCTGAAGACCGCCGCACGCGCCAAGGCTGACGATGCACGGACTCGCATCGACGCTGGCGCGGGGTTCCGCGAAGTCGCACGCGAGGTCTCCAACGATGAGGGCACCGCCCGCAGAGGCGGCGACTTCGGTTGGACCGGCATCAAAGTCGGCACGGGGCTCGACCCCGCTGTGGACGAAGCACTGCGCAGCCTCGAGGTCGACGCGCTCTCCGAGATCATCGAGGGAGACAACGACTTCTTCATCGCCCGCATCGAGGGTAAGCGCGAAGGCGACGTTCCCGAAGAAGACGCGCTCCGCGAGCTCGCAATCGAGGCGATCGCACAGAGCAAGGGCAAGGTGCTCGCGAAGGTCGCCGCGGAGGAAGACCGTGACGCTGTGCTCGGTGGAGCGTCCGTCGACGACGTGTTCGCGGCACCCGGTGCGGTCCCCGGCCTCGAAGATGCCCCGATCGATGGAGAGGACGAGGATGGAGCATCCGCGAAAGCCAAGCCCGCCCGCCCCAAGGCGGAGCTTCGCGAGACCGGCCTGTTCAGCAAGAGCGGGCCGATTCCAAACCTGGGACTCATGCCAGATCTGGTGGATGCGGCGTGGGCATCCGATACCGAGACCGCGATGCTCCCGGAGATTTACGAAACCCCCGCCGCACTGATCATCGCCGGGCTCGAAGCCAAAGAAGGCGCCACAGACGAAGGGTTTGCGGAGGCCCGCGAGCAGCTCTACACGGCGGCCTGGATGCGCAAAGGCATGAAGATCACCGCCAACTGGGCTGAACGCCTCTGCCTCGAGGCCAAGGGTAAGGGCAGCGTCACGGTGAGCGAGGACAAGGTCCAGCGCATCGTCACCTACGATGTCGAGACCAAAGACGGTGAGCCCGAAGGGTTCAAGCCTTACTCGGTGTGCGATCGCGTAGGCAATCAGGGCGGTCTGCTGCGCGCCGGCATGTTCGGCGGCCTGTAAGCCTGAGCAGGGGGCTACAGAACCCTTCACGCCGCGGCCGCGGTGCGCTGTAATCAGTCCTCATGGCGCAAGGTCCAGCCATCGGCAATGTGTTGGGCGTCGCCCTGCTTTGCCGAGACCGCAAAGCGCTGCTCTGCCTCGAGCAGCGCACGCTTCGCGAAGGACTCCGCGTTCGTGGATACGAAGCCGAGGTGCATGGCATCGAGTTTCCGATGCGGGCGCCGACCTCTCCATCGGCGCTTCGCAACCGCCGCAGTGATGCCATCGCCGTGGAGCTCGAGGCCGACACCGAGCTGATCGAGCGTTGGGTCTCGACCGCACTGCAGGGGGTGACACTCGGAGACCTCACAGTCCGGCACGCGACGCTGCGTTTCGATGTCCCGCTCTCACGGGGGATCCGCGGGCCCGCGCTGACACTTGTCGGCCGGACACCGCAATCACCTTGGGCCTGGCTGCGGATCCCGATCCAACCGGTGGTCGAACAGCGCTACATCCAGCTGCAACCCGGCGCGTCTTGGTGGCTCGGTACCACCCCCACGGATACGGCTGAGATCTGGGCGGCGATTCTACGGCGGCTGTTCAGACACGAGACGGGCTCGGTCGATCCGGTGCGAGAAACTCTGGCCCGGGCCCTCGTCGCCAGCGGGTGGAAGGCACCGCGGCTGGAGCGCTTGGCGCTGCACACTGCCGAATTTGGCGCACGACAGATCCGTCTGGGCTTCAGCGAAAGCACCGCCACCGCCCCGGTGTCGAACGGACGAGGCCTCGACGAAGCCAAAGAGGTTTCCGAAGAGATCGCGGCCGTCCATGCGGACCTCGCCAACGGTCGGGGCGCCTCTGCCGTGCAGCGTGCCGCGGCCCTCGCCCGCCGAGTCAGCTTCAGTGAGGACGCCGCCGCTGCTGCCTGGCAGTGGACCGCACGTCTGGGACTGCGTCCGGCTCTTCGCGACGACACGTTGGCCGGCACCATCGACGCGGCCCTGGGACAGTGGCTGGTCGCCGAACCGTCGTCTCAGGCCGCACAGCGACTCCGGTTCGAGCTCCGCGCGCGCGCCGGAGATCTTCTTCCCGTCCTTGACGGCCTTCAACAACAAGGCACACCACGCGCCCGCCTCGCACACGCGGCCATCATGCTGCGGCGCAGTGGGGACAGGGAGGCAGCGCGGGTCGAGCTCGATTCACTGCACGACGCAGCCGAGGCGCACCCCGAACTCACCGAGCATGGCCGCGACATCGCATGGCTCAGGGCGCTCGCGCATGCGGATGATCCCAACATCGCGCGCGCCCTCCTCCAGGATGCGCGACGGGGCGACGAGAGTGACGCGGACCGCGTCGCCGAAGTCGCAAGTGCTCTTCTTCGGGAGGGGCATCCTCGTGTTGCTCTCGACGCTGCGACAGAGGCACTGGCGCAGTCGCCCGCTCACGTCGATCTCCTCCGCGTGGCGCAGCGCGCAGCGGATGCAGCCCAGGATGCCCCCGCCTCTTTCGACCACGCACTCAAGCTGCTCGAGGCCGCACCGGGCAGCGTAGACACCCCCGAGTTTCGCCGCCTCCTCGCCCGGCTCTCCGTTCAGCTGCGACATGCGGATGCCGTCGTATACGTCTCGGCGTCGCTCGAAGACTTCCCCAATGAACCCGAGCTGCTCCGTGACGCCGCAACGCTGTATCGCGCGCGCGGAAATGTCGACGCTGCACTCGCAGCTTATCGCGCGCTGCGAGCCGCGCTGCCCTCCTCCGCCGAAGGAGCGCAGGCCCGACTCGAAGAGGCGGTGCTCCTCGATGACCTCGACGAGGACTCCGCCGAGATCTGGGAGGTGTTGTGGCCGGCGTTGGGCAAACTCCCGCGCGAGGACCAGCGCCGAGGGTTTGCGCTTGCGGTCGAGGTTGCGCCGGCGGCCGAGGTCGAAGCGTGGGTCCGTCGGCTGCGAACCCGGGTCGATCTCGAGTCGTCCATTCGCGCGCTTCACCGTCGATGGCTTCGCAACAAGTCCCCGGACGCGGCGACCGTCGCCTTGTATGACGCGCTGAGCCATGCAGGCGCGACGGCGGAGGCGCTTGCGCTCGCCAAAGAGGCCGCCACCCACACTACCGGCCGCCCGCTCGCAGACTGGCTCACCCGCGCGGCTGCCCGAACCGAAGGCGCCGCTGCCGCCGCCCTGCTCGACGCCGCATTGCGTGCGGCACCCAATGACCAGGCGTTGGCTGAACGTCTCGTGAACCTGCTCGACCGAGCCGGTCAAGACGCCGACCTCACCGAGCTGTGGCGTGGACGGGCGGACGACACCTCGCTGGGCACCCAGCGCCGACTCGAGGCCGTCGATCGATTGTTGGGCCGCACGTTGTCAGACCAGCGGGATGCCCGAAGCGTTGCCGCCGACGACCCCGAGTGCGCGCGTCTGTTCGCGCTTCGACTTCAACTCGACCCTGCGGACGCCACCGCTCAACTCGTCGCAGCCGACGCGGCCAAAGCCGAGGGAGACGACCCGCGCGCGGCGGAGCACTGGAAAGAAGCCCTCGCTCTCCTCTCCCCAGACGACCCCCGTGCAGGCGCTGCCGGCCGAGCGCTGGGGACGTATCAGCTCGCACAGGGAGACGGACGCGCGGCGACGGAGACCCTGCAGCGGGCGACTGCGGCCGACGCCGAGAGTCCGGTGGGTTGGGCACGGCTTGCCGAGGCAGCCCGGACGGTCGAGGACACACAGCTCGAGCTCCACGCCCGCGAGAGCCAGCTCGCGCATACTCCGAACAACGCCGCCCGCGGGGACCTCATGCTCGAGATCTCCAGACTCCACCGTACCCGGAGCGAGCTCGACCTCAGTGTGCGGTGGCTGGAACGCGCCAGTGGTCATGTCGCTCGGGACAGCGCACGCCATGCCGAACTCGCCGAGGCCTGGATGGAGATCGCTCGAGAGCCCCACGCCTCGCTGGACGAACAGTTGCTGGCTCGGGCCCGAGTGCGGACGTTGCTCGGAGGCGCCCAACCGGCGTCGGAGTATCGCGCTGAAGCGCACCTGCTCGCCGAAGCGGGCCGTCCTGACGACGCCATGCGCTGTCTCGAAGACGCGCTGAGCCGAGAGCCGACCGACGAGCTGCTTTTGTCGTCCCTGCACGAGGTCGCGGTCCAAGCCGACGCTTCAGGACGGTACGCCGCCGCACTCGATCGGGCGATCGCGGACCTCACCGCGGGCGAGAGGCAAGACTCGCTGCTGACCGAGCGCGCGTCGATCGCCCTCAACGCCGGCAACGCCACTGCGGCCCTCGAGGCCCTCGACCTCCTCCGAGACGAGATCGCCGACCGCCCCGACCTCCTCGACCTGCGGGACTGGGCCGTTCACGAACTCGGCCGCGAGGATGACGAGCTGCGCAAGGTCGGAGACGGATTGCGCGAGGCCCCCAATGACGCCGGCCTGCTCGAGCGGCTCCGTCGCTTGCTCGGAACGGACGAAGCCGCGATGAGCGAACACCTCTTGGGTCTCGCACAAGGAGTCTCGGCGGAATCATCCACCGCGCTCACGCTTCGAGCACTGGCGCTGGCGGTGCAGACGGGCGACGGTGCGGTCCTTCGACGTGCGGTTCGGCGGGCCCACGACATCGCCGCCCAAGACCTGCGCGTCCGCGATGCCTGGCACACCGCTGTGGAGCAGGCGTTCGTCGACGGCGATGCCGAGGGTCTCTCCGATCTTCTCGACATCCGCCTCACCCATGGCGGCGGCGAGGATCTGGAGGCGATCGACGAAGAGCTGGAGCGCGGGCTGGTCACGTTCCCTCGCACGTCCCGACTGCACGGCCTGCTGTGTAGCCGTCATGAGGGCGATGCCGAGGCTGCTCGACGACGCATGGAAACACTCGCCCCGCGGATGCAGGCCCAGGGGCACCAACCGGTCGACCTCTACATTGGATTTGCGTCCCAACTGGACCGGGCCGATGCGGCGGCCCTCCTGCAGGGCTACGCCCGCGAGCATAAGGACAACTCCGGGACTCTTGGCGCGCTCGCAGAAGCATTGGCCGACCGCGGGCACGTTGCGGAGCAACTCGAGGTCCTCGAACTCGCTGTGGCGCATGCCTCCGACGACGGCGCTCGGGTCACCGCACTCAAGCAGCTGGCCCACGTGGCAGCGGATGAGGTCGGCGATCAGCTTCGAGCACTCCGCTACCTCGAGCGGGCTGTCGACTACGCCCCCAACGACCCCGATCTCCTCCTTCCTCTCCTCGAGCATGTATTCGAGCAGCGCGCGCTGGGGCCGATCCTCGAATACACGCACCGCGTCCTCGACCACGTCGAGATGGGCAACGCCGGGTTCGTCACGCTTGCCCACCGAGCCGCCGATGCAGCGCTTGCCCGGGGAGACCATGAATCGGCGCTTCCGCTGGTCGAGCGCGCCCATGAGCGAGACCCCGAACACGCCAACACCCGGAACCGGCTCGATGAGCTGCGGACGCTGGCCGAAGACCCCGCCCACCGTGCGGCGCTTCTGGAACAGGTCGCGCAACGGCAGCGCGGTGAGGCCAGGCTCGACGCGATCGAGGAGCGGGCCCGGTTGCTCGCGGGACCGCTCGAGCGCCCACGAGAGGCGATTCGAGAGCTCACGGCAGTGCTGCGCGAAGACCCGCGTCGGCCGACAGCGCAACAAGCTCTCGCCGAACTGCTCGCGTCGCAAGGGGATTGGCGAGAGCTGGTCGAGCTTCACGAGCGGCAGGTTGCCCATGTCTACGGGGTCGAGCGTTGTACGCTGCTGCGGTCGATCGCCAAGATCTGCCGCCACGAGCTGCGGGACCTCCAGCGCTCGGAGCAAGCCCTCCGCATCGCCCTGGAGCACCTCGGCGATGATACGTCCCCCGAGGCCTTCGAGGCCGGCGAACAGATGCGCGCCGAACTCGTCCGTGACCTCGAAGGCCAAGGTCGCTACGTCGACCTCGCGATCTACCTCGAGCGTTCCCTGGCCCCGGAGATCGCAGGCGTTCCCACCGAAGCGTTGATCTCCAGCCGCGTCGACCTCCTCGTCGAGCTCGCAAGAATCTACCGGGGCCCGTTGGATGATGAGGCCAAGGCATCTCGAATCTACGAACGGCTCGAGGACTATGGACGCCTCCCCGATGAAGGTCTCGCCACACTGGCTCGGGCCTACCAACGCGCCGGCCAGCACGAAGACCTCGTTCGGATCCTCAAGGTCCGGTTCGCTGCGTTGTCGGCAGACCCGATGCGGCAAGGCGCGGTCGCGATTCACATTGCGCAGCTGCTCGAGACTCTCGGCCGTCCCCACCAGGCCGCGCGCTACTATCTCGACGCGTACCTGGCTTCGCCATCGGTGCACCAGGAGTCGGGGGTCAAGGCCAAGGTCCTGCTGTCAGGAACCGATGCGCTCACGCGGGTGCGAGCCGAGCTGTTGGACCGCCTCACAAGCGTCCTCGATGATCACCGCCCTGCCCTGTTGACGTTGCTCGGCGACCTGCTCTCGGTCCACGAGGAGTACGAAGGCGAAGCCGAGGCGCACTACCGAGACGCGCTGGAGCAGGCACCGAACAGCGCGACCGCTTCCGAAGCACTGGGCCGCCTGATGGCCCGCCAAGGCCGCCTCGAGGAGGCCGTGCCTGCGCTCGTGACCGCCGCATCGCATCAGGATTTCGACGGGCCTCGGGCGGCCGAGACCGCCGCGGTCGCGGCTCGCGTCCTGCTCGAGCTGGACCGCGGCGATGAAGCCGAAGAGGTCCTCAAGGAGGCCCTGCAGCGTGCGCCCGAGTCCCAGCGCGCGCTGTTGGAGCTCGCCCGACTCTACGAGAGATCCGGCCGAACGACGGAGCAGGCGATCGTCCTGGAGAACCTCTCGCAGCTTCCCCTGTCCAGCATGCTGGGGGCGGAGGTCGCCTATCGGCGGGCGGCCTTGTTGATGCCGGCCACCGAGGCCGATCCCTACAGCGCCGAGGCCGAGCGTGCGCGCGCGTATCTGCTGGAGGCCGTGGGCGCGGACGCCAAACACGTGGCCGCCCGGCAGGCCTTGATGGCCTTGGCGCGACAGCGGCTCGAGTGGTCGGTCGTCGCTCACATGCACTACCTGGCGATTCGGGAGCTGCCCGACGGCCCGGCTCGCGCTGCGCACCACCTCGACCTCGCCGAGACATACATCGAACACCTCGGCGACGTGGACTCTGCGGTCCGCAACATCGAATCCGCGATCACCCAAGCTCCCGACGACTTGGTCGTGTCGACCCGCGCTGCGGCGCTGACCGGCCGCTTGCCCGACCCGCGCCGGATAGCGGACCGCCTCGAACGCATCGCGGGACAGCCCGGCGAACTGGATGACGCCGCGCGTGCCCGCCTGTGGCTGCTCGCCGCCGACCTGCGGATGTCCGACGACGACGTGGTTGCGGCCGAGGCCGCCACGCAGCGAGTCCTCGACCTGCCAGCCGCGAGCGACGACCTCACCGCCGCCGCACAACGCAACCTCGACGCGCTCGACGGAGACGAGGAGCACGCGCTGCGAAAGCAGAAGTCAGGACTACTCCGCTTGCTCGACGTCGAAAAGCAGCCGACGGAGCGCGTCCACATTCTGGCCCGGCTGCGGGAACTCGGGCGCGCCCTTGGTGACCCCGAACTCGAGACTTGGGCGGGGCAACAACAGCGCGACCTCGCCGACGCACTCGATGGCTCTGAGGACGACCTGCAAACCGCTGCAGCTGCGCTGCGCGACGCGTATGCAGAACGGGGAGCCTACGCTGAAGTCGTCGAGCTGTACGAACGCGTCGCTGAGCAGACCACCGGCGCTGCCCAGGCGAGCGCGCTGCTCGAGTCCGCCCGTTTCGCGTGGACAGCTCTTCGCGACCCGGGCCGAGCTCTCGACGCCCTGGGCCGAAGCGTCGCGGTGTCGGCATCGAGCCTGGATGCCCTGAGTCTCCTGGCGGAGCTGACCGCCCATGCGGGTGACGACGCGCGGGTCCAAAGCATCTACGAGGTCCTGCGAGGCGTTCCCGCGGACCAGCGGACGGCGGAGTTCGACCTTGGGCTGTCACAGGTTGCAGCCGACCTCGGCCGGACCCAAGACGCGACCGCGATCCTCCGCCCCCTGTGTCTTCGGACCGATGACCACGAGGTCCGCTTCGTCGCACTCACCAAGCTCGACGCCGTCCTGGCCCACGGTGCACCCGCGTCCGACCGAGTCGCGATCACCCGGCGGCTGTTCGAAGCTTCGCTCGAGCGCCGCTCCCCACAGATGGTCACCGTCGCACTCGAGCTCGCGCGGTGCGAGCAAACCCTGGGCGGCCCCGAGCGCGGCATTGCCGTCTTGGGCCAAGCCCTCAAGCTCGACCCGACCCATCGCAAGATGCTCGAGCTGTATGCCGAGCTGATCGAAGACACGGAGGACTGGGGCACCTTGGGAGATACACGGCTGCAGCTCGCTTCGCTCAGCTCCGATCCCCTCGAGCAGGCGGAGCAATACATGCACGCCGCTCAAGCCTTCATCGAACAAGGCACCGCTCAACGTGCCAACCGGACCCGAGCCCTCGCGCAGGCACGCCAAGCGCTGCAGCGGGCATCCGAGGCCGCACCTGCGCTGCCCGGCCCCAGCATCCGCCTGTTGCCGCTCGCCTTCGCCGAATCGCGCTGGGACGAGGTCCTCGACCTGGCGGTGGAGATTCGCGAGCGCGCGGGCCCGGATGAGGAGGTCCTACTGCTGGCCGCGTTGACGGAGGCCTACCGCCACGGCCAGCGCTCCCTCGCCCGCGACCTCGGTTTTCGGCACGGCCCCGCCGCCCAAGAGCGATACCTCTTCCCTGGGCTGCGCCAGCTCCTGACCCACGTCGCGGCACGCGGTCCACTCCCCCGTCTCGATGCGGTCCTCGCCGCGGCAGGCTCGCTCCTGGGCGGACGCCTCGCACTCTCGCGAGACCTGGCGCATTGGTCCTCGGGCCAACCGCTGCAGGCCGGGCTTGCGCTTGGACTCGCCCGGCTTGCTGAGGCCGCGGGACAGGCCGAGCGCGCACGGAACCTCTACCAAGTGACGGCATTCATGGTGCCGGATGGCCCGGTCCCGAGCCTCGTCGCGAGACTGCCCCTCGCCGCGCCGCCGAAAGATCTGACGGCCTTGACCAGCGGCCCGTTCGAGGCCGGTGGAACACTGCGCCGCGGACTGGCTTCGGCCAAACACGCCCTCGCCGGATTCACGCGCGCGCCCGACACGAGCGCCTCCCCTTCCAGCGCCGGTGCCAAGGCGCGGGTCGCCTTGGCAGAGTCGATCGTCGAGCCCTGGAGACGATCGCTTGGCTGCGAGTTCCCTCTCGCGTGGACTCGTGCCCGTCTGCCTGGGGGCGTCGGGCTGGCCAACCGAGAGGTCCCGACGATCCTGCTGGGCGCCGGCGTCACGGTCTGCTCCGTCGCCGAGCTACGCTTTCGGCTTGCTCGCGCTGCGACCTCGATCGCCTCCGGCCTCGCGATTCTCGAAGAAGGTCACGGAATCCGCCTCGAGGAGCTGCTCGATGGCCTGGGGCGGATGGCCAGTCCTTCGCATGTCCCGACAGGGCGCCCCGCGAGGGAAGTCGCAGAGGCGCTCACGGCAGCCGAGGCGTCCCTCTCGCCGCGGGAGGGTGCCCAGCTGGCCCGGGAGCTCGCCCACTGGCTGACGTCCACCGGAGGGGTCGAGCGGCTCGATGTTGAGCTGCGCCGCGCCGTGCTGCTGTTCGCGACGCGTCTGTGCGGCCAGCTCGACGGCGCACTGCTCACGTTGGCTCATGACCGGGGTTTCGTGGGCGAAGGCCGTCCTGATCCTGTTGCCACGCTCCGGTACGAGGACGCCTATTGGCTCCTGCGGGCCTTGCAGATGTACTGATCGGGTGCAGATCCTCCCGACCCGGGCGTGCGTACTGTAGTTGCGCGCGGTACCGCGACCTGCAAAACTCCTGCGGGACGCGCGCTCGGCCTGATGACGACGAATACCGAAGGAGCTCCCGATCCTCAAACGGGTCGATTTGCGGTTTGGATCGCTGGCGGTCTTGGGATTGCCGCGATCGTTGCCTATGGCTCGTACCAGGCGCAGCAACGCCTGGCCGCGCGCGAACGGGTACCGACTGCGGCGGAAGGGCGCACACATGCACCCGCCGCCCCCGAGCAGCTGGTCGCCCAGGTGGGTGCCGCCGCCGACGCTCTCGACGTCGCCAAGCTCGCCTCGCTCGACCGTGAGCTTCAGACCGCGGCATCCCGGACGACGCAAGCCGGCATCGGGAACGACCTCCGAGTGGCTCGCGCGTCCGCCCTATCGATCCGCGCGCTGGAAGCCTCGATTCGGGCCTACCGCTCCCGCGAACCGGCCGCGGCCAAGGCCGAGCTTGCAACGACGCTGATCAATGGGCGCACGCTCACCGACGCCCTGGCCAGCGAGGGTGTCTCGCCTGCATCCGTCGCCCGCATCGAAGCGCGGCTCGACCTGGCCGAGGGTCGGGACATCACCCTCATCCACCCGGTGGTCCTCATGCCCGACTATCCGGATCCCGAACTCCGGCTCGCGGCACTGAGCCGGCCGCTGTTCAGCGACGTCGAACTCGCCGACGGAGAACTCACCGGCCTCACCGCAGCGCTCGAGAGCGCCACGCCTCCAACTGGCCTCAGCCGGCTCTTGCTTGCGATGGCCCTCGAACGCAGCGGCGACACACCGGGTGCCGAGTCCCAGGCCCGAGCCGTTCTCTCGCAAACCCCCGGCCAACCCCTGGCGCTCGTGATGCAGTCGGGCCCCGCCAGCCAACGCGGTGCCGCCGTCGGCGAGCCACCCCCTGATGCACGGTCGGGCGCGCAACCGGCTCCGACGCCCACCGACCCCGTCGCCGACGCGGTTGATCCGCCCGCAGAGCCCGCGCCAGCCGCCAAGCCGGAGCCTGCACCGGAACCTGCCGGGGTTCCCAAGTCGAAGCCTGAGACGCCGGCCAATCCGCCTTCAGATCCGAAGAAGGCGACCAAGCCCAGTGCCGCGGCTGGGAAGGCCAAGCCCAACAAGGCCAACCCCAAACCCAAGCCCAACAAGGCCAAGCCGAAGCCCAAGCCCAACAAGGCCAAGCCCAAGGCCGGCTTCGACGCGCTCCTTGACGAGGGCTGCAAGCTTGTCCGTTCCGGCGACCCCGGCGGAGGGTTCAACGTCCTCAAGAAGGCGCACGACATCAAGCCAGGCGGCGCACGCGTGACCCTGTGCATGGCCCAGGCTCAGGACAAACTCGGACGCGCGGCCTCTGCCCTGGCGCTGGTCGACCGGGTTCTCCGCAAGTCGCCCAACAACAAGACAGCCCTCCTACTCGCGGCTCGACTCGAGTCTGCCCAGGGCAACAAGACCACGGCCGAGGCCTACTACCGCAAGGTCTTGACCCTCGACCCCGACAACACCAAGGCCAAGAAATTCCTCGGCGAGGAGTAGAGCCCTGTGTCCGCTTCGCCGGGTCGAGGCCGAGGCGCTCTAGAAACGAAGCTGCAGGTCGAACTGTGCGGCCAGCGGCGTCTGGAAGCTCGTCTCCACCCCAAAGTTGCCCTGCGGAGGAAGAATCGTCCGCTGAAAGAACTCGGTCGGGTTGCTCGAGCTCTGAATCTTGGTGTGTTTTAGATCCGAGAGTTCTCCGCCGGCCACCGGGCGGGTGTTCGAGAATGAGTAGACCTCGTCCACCCGCAGCACCGACTTCGCGTTCGTGACGTTGAACAGACGGGCGCCGACCTCCACCTCGAGGTGTTTCGAGATCGGGTACGCGTAGTTGATGCTCGTGTTCACACTGTAGGTCGGCTCGACCCGGCCGCCCGCGCCTCGTGGAATCACGTAGACCGCATACTGGCCGGGGTAGCGGTTGTTGTCCGCCCGCAGGGAGATTGGGTAGCCCGAACGAAAGTTGGTCGAGGTCCCCAGCGTGAGCCGGCCGGCGTCCTGAAGGTCGAACGAGTAGAACCCGTTGACCTTGAAGCGGTGCGGCGCGTTGTTCGACAGCGGTCCAAAGCTGTTGCGGACCAGCTCGGGGATGTCGAACTGCGTCGATGCGCCCAGGTTGATCGCACCGGAGATCGGGTCGACGAAGCCGTCGTAGTTGCCGACCAGGCGGCTGAAGCTGTAGCTGCCGATCACCATCCAGTTGCGGGAGAATCGCTTCTTCACCTCGAACGTGAAGGCATCGTAGTTCCGGACCGGCTTGTCGAAGTCGCTGCCAACCTTGCCGTAGGCGTCGACCAAGAACTCGCAGCGCTGGAGTTCGCGAGAGACCTGCGTGCGGTTGGGGTCATCCATCTCCAGGCCCTGAAGTTGGCCGGAGAGGTTGTCGCACCGCGCCTGCTCGGCGTTGATGTCCGAGTTCGAGACCGCTTCCCCGGGGTTGGCGATGATGAAGTTCAGGCCACCGTTGGTCGAGATATCCTCGACCGCTCGACCCAAGTCCGTGTGCTGCCAGCGAACACCGAGCGTGAGGTCCTCGAGGATCTCCTGCTCGTAGCCCATCTGGAACTGCTGGTTGTACTGACCGCGTAGCTTTGGAACGACGGCGCCTTCGGTCAACTGGGTGGTCCCGGCGTTGAAGTCGGCACAGAACTCGGTCGGCTGCCCGTCCCGGAGTTTGAGTGCGGGCTCTCCGTTGGACCTCGTCGTGGTGACGGGAGAGCCTTCGAGGCAGTCTGCGTTGCGATACGTCCTTGTCACGTTCACCAGACCGCCAAAGACGCGACTGTTCAGCTGCAGCGGGAGTGGCTGATAGAACCACCCATAGCTCGCGTACAACCGGCTCTTGCCCTCGTCCGTCCAGTCGTAGACCACACCAACACGGGGCGCGACGTTGTCGTTGATGAACACGGCACGTTCTCCGTTGATGTCCCGCATGTCCTGCGCCTCCCAACGCACGCCTGCGGTGATGAACAGGTTCGAGAGCACGGCCCACTTGTCCTGCAGGAACACACCGGAGTTCGTTGTCGAGGTCGTCTCGCCATACGCCGCCGCACGAATTCCGGAGCCTAGCGGCGTCGCGATGGCTCGAAGCTCGCCCTCCTCCTTGCGGACGCGGCCGAAGCCGAACGAGGTCCGGCTGTCGGGGTTGTCGGTATCCACGCGGATGAAGCGATGGTTGTCGACGCGGGTCTGGTTGTTGATGACGTACCCCTGTTCCGAGTCGTAGCAGTACTCGCCGCCCCCACTGTGGCCGGCTTCACAGTTGTCGAAGAAGTCGCTGTCGTTGTGCCCAGAGTAGCGGCTCAGCGTCTCGCGCTCGAGGTACTCGACCTGGGCTCCGTACTTGAGCTGGTGCGAGCCGGCGCGCCGGGTGCTGATGAAATGGGTGAGCCCCAGTCGCCCCTCGACCCGCCGCGCCTTGTCCGACGAGTAGTTCCCGATTCCGCCCGAGAGCCACCGACGTGTTGGGCACGCGAGGCCTGGGAGGTCGACGTCGTTGCACGCCTCCTGAACCCCTGGAACCAGCGACCGATCGTTCTGCACAAACTTGAACAGGTTTGCACCCTGGTTGTCCTGCTGCTGCGTCGCGGTCTGGTCGTAGAACTCTGGGTTGTCCAACCGCCACGCGTCTTCGTTGGCAAACTGCGAGAAGCTCAGCCCGGCATCGATCTCGAGTTTGTCGTCTGCCACCCGGCCGAGGTAGCCAAGGCTCACGGTCGTGAAGTTCCCGCGATCCCAACCAAAGTGCTTGTTCACGACTCCGTTTGCGGTGTTTGCCCCCCCGCCAAGCGGATCGGAGCTCTGCGCGGTCCCGAACGATGATGGGTCGAGATTGATCGCGGGTCGCCGATAGGACCGACGCTGGAAGTTCGGGCCCCCCAGTACCGTCAGTCGCAGCCGGTGCTTTGGGTTCACCGCCCAATCGATGCCGAGCTGGTAGCCCACGCTCACGCTGCCGGTCTTGAACCTCTGCTCCGCGAACTTCTTCGTCGCAATGTAGTCACCGCCCTCGACGCAGTCGAAGTCACCGTTCTTGTACGGGCAGTCTTCGAACCCGCCCGAGTTGTCTTTGTCGACGCGGGAGTAGAACGACTGAATCAGCGAGGCGCGCCCCCCCGTCCCCGAGACCGCTGCCGACCAAAACAGCTTGTCCTCGATGATCGGACCGCTGGCGACGACCACGCCCTGCAGGAGATAGTCAGGGACTTCCACCGCTCGAACGGCGTTGTCGGTGGCGAGGATGAAACGAGGCTGTGCGAGCCGGGGCGTGTAGGTGAACCGCGCGATGCCGCGGACCTTGTTCGTGCCCGACACCCGTCGAGCCGAGACCTGACCACCCGCTGCGCCGCCGTACTCCGCCTCATAGCCGGACTCCTGGACCTCGACGGACTCGATGAACTCCTGAACGATCGAAGCCCCCACCGTGCCGAAGCTCGGGTCGTTCACGTTCGCGCCCTCGACGGTGTACTTGGACTCCGCCGGGGTCGCGCCACCGATCGACAGGCCCCCGGCTTCCCTCGTGACGTTGGCCGATGCGGTGATGACCTCCGTAAAATCCCGTCCTCCGGCCCCATCCCCCACCGGGATGTTCTTGAAGTCCTCGACCGACATGTTCGTAGTCACCGTGCTCGACGACGCCTTGATCAGCGGCTTGAGAGTGATGACTCGGACAAAGTCGTCGTTGGGGTCGATCTTGAAGTTCGCTCGGAACTTCGCGCCCCGAGGCAGGTTGGTCACCTTGGAAACGTTGGCCTGCCCCGCCAAGACCTGAACCGTGTACGTACCCGGTGGCAGCGACTTGAACGCGTACAAGCCGTTGGCGTTGGTCGTGGCCTCGCGTGTGCCTTGAATGCAGTTGCACTGCAAGATGACGAGCGCGTTCGCAAGAGGCGTCCCATCGCTGTCTCGGGTTACGAGTCCACTCAGCGCGCCCTTGTCTGCGGCCGCGGCTGAACGAGGCGCAAGCAGCAGCGCCCCGGTAGCCAGGCATCCAACGACCGACAACGGCATCGTCAGCAGAACCACCTCGAGTGAACGACGACGAGCGACCGAAGGCGCATTCGTACGCCCGGTGGAGGGTGGAAACGCGGACCGACGGCTAAAAAGTGAGGGCACCTTAGAGAGCCCAACGCCGGCCCGAACAGCCCCTTACGCGAGTCCGTCCCTCCCGCCCCCGCGCCATGTCATCGAGTGCAAGACCCCGAAGCGCCCCAACATGACCATGAGGGACAGGCTCTGCCTTTGCGTTCGACGACCCCGGAACCAAGCAAAACGCCCGCTCGAGGCGGGCGTTCTCGGGCAGTATCGGGGAGGACCCCGAGTCGACTAGAACCGAAGCTGCAGGTCGAACTGTGCCGCCAGAGGTGTCTGGAAGCTCGACTCCGTACCGAAGTTGCCCTGCGGGGGAAGAATCGTCCGCTGGAAGAACTCGGTGGGGTTGCTCGAGCTCTGAATCTTGGTGTGCTTCAGATCCGAGAGCTCACCACCGGCAACCGGCCGCGTGTTCGAGAACGAGTACACCTCGTCCACCCGAAGGACTGCCTTGGCGTTGGTCACATTGAACAACCGAGCGCCGACCTCGATCTCGAGGTCACCGGGAAGCGGGTAGGCGTAGTTGACGCTCAGGTTCACGCTGTAGGTCGGCTCGACGCGGCCACCGGCGCCACGAGGCAGGACATAGACCGCAAACTGCTGCGGGTACCGGTTGTTGTCGGCCTTGAGCGAGATCGGGTAGCCAGACCGGAAGTTGGCTGACGTTCCGAGCGTGAGACGGCCGGCCTCCTGAAGGTCGAACGAGTAGAACCCGTTGACCTTGAAGCGGTGCGGCGTGTTGAACGACAGCGGACCGAAGCTGTTGCGGACCAACTCAGGGATGTCGAACTGCGTCGAGGCACCCAGGTTGATCGCACCCGAGATCGGGTCGACGAAACCGTCGTAGTTACCGACCAAGCGGCTGAAGGTGTAGCTACCGATGACCAGCCAGTTGCGAGCGAAGCGCTTCTTCAACTCGAATGTGAATGCGTCGAAGTTTCGGACCGGCTTGTCGAAGGTGCTGCCGACCTTGCCGTAAGCGTCGACCAAGAACTCGCAGCGCTGGAGTTCGCGAGCGATCTGCGAGCGCTCGGGCGAGTCCATCTCGAGGCCGTCGAGTTGGCCGCCAAGGTTGTCGCAGCGAGCCTGCTCGGCGTTGATGTCGGAGTTCGACACGGCCTCGCCGGGGTTGGCGATGATGAAGTTCAGGCCACCGTTGGTCGAGATGTCCTCAACCGCTCGGCCCAGGTCGGTGTGCTGCCAACGAACACCGAGCGTGAGGTCCTCGATGATCTCCTGCTCGTAGCCCATCTGGAACTGCTGGTTGTACTGACCCCGCAGTTTCGGAACGACGGCACCTTCGGTGAGCTGGGTGGTTCCAGCGTTGAAGTCGACGCAGTACTCGGTCGGCTGACCGCTCTGCAGCTTCAGGCGAGAGTCACCGCCGATGTTGACGGTGGAGCCCTCGAGGCAGTCCGCGTTGCGGTAGCTCCGCGTGACGTTGACCAGACCACCGAAGACCCGGCTGTTCAGCTGCAGCGGAAGCGGCTGGTAGAACCATCCGTAGCTGGCGAACAAGCGGCTCTTGCCCTCGTCCGTCCAGTCGTAGACCACGCCAACGCGGGGACCCACGTTGTCGTTGATGAACAGGGCGCGGTCACCGTTGATGTCCCGCATGTCCTGCATCTCCCAGCGCACACCAGCACTGATGAACAGGTTGGACAGCACGGCCCACTTGTCCTGCAGGAACATCCCGTAGTTCGTGGTGGTGGTGACCTCGTTGTACGCGGCCGAGCGGATGCCGGCACCCAGCGGGGTGGCGATGGCTCGAAGCTCGCCGGTTTCTTTGCGGACACGACCGAAGCCAACCGAGCGGCGGGCGTCAGGGTTGTCCGTATCGACGATCACGAAGCGGTGGTTGTCGACGCGCGAGGCGTTGTTGATGATGTAGCCCTCTTCGGGGTCGTAGCAGTACTCGCCGCCCCCGCTTTGGCCTGCCTCGCAGTTGTCGAAGAAGTCGCCGTCGTTGCGACCTGAGTAGCGGCTGAGGGTCTCGCGCTGCAGGAACTCAGCCTGGGCGCCGTACTTGAGCTGGTGAGAGCCCGCGCGCCGAGTGCTGATGAAGTGTGTGAGCGCGAAACGACCCTCCACCCGGCGAGACTTGTCAGCCGAGTAGTTGCCGATACCGCCCGAGAGCCATCGCCGTGTCGGGCACGCAAGGCCCGGAAGGTCGGAGCGGTTGCAGGCGTCCTCAACCCCGGCGACCAACGAACGCTTGTTGTCCTGGTCGAGGAAGGTGAAGAGGTTGGCGCCCTGGTTGTCCTGCTGCTGGGTGGCAGGCAGGTCGTAGAACTCAGGGTTGTCGAGCCGCCAGGCTTCTTCGCCCGTGAACTGCGAGAACGCGAGACCGGCGTCAATCTCGAGCTTGTCGTCCGCAACCCGGCCGAGGTAGCCGAGGCTGACCGTAGTGCTGTTGCCGCGGTCCCAACCGAAGTGATCGTTGACCACGCCGTTGGCGGTGTTGGCTCCGCCGCCCAGGGGGTCGGCGTTTTGAGCGGTACCGAACGACGAGGGATCGAGGTTGAGGGCCGGGCGACGATAGGACCGACGCTGGAAGCCCGGCCCGCCGAGTACGGTGGCTCGCAGACGGTGTTTGGGGTTGATCGCCCAGTCGATACCGATCTGGTAGCCGAGGCCGACGTTGCCGGTCCGGAACCGCTGCTCGGCGAACTTCTCGGTCTGGATGTAGTCCCCACCGTCGACACAGTCGAAGTCGCCGTTGGTGTAGGGGCAATCCTCGAATCCGCCGTCGCCGTCTTTGTCGACGCGCGAGTAGAAGGACTGAATCAGGGATGCACGACCGCCGGTGGCCGAGACGGCTGCCGACCAGAACAACTTGTCCTTGATGATCGGACCGCTGGCAGCGACGACGCCCTGCAGCAAGTAGTCGGGGACCTCGACCGCTCGGACTGCGTTGTCGGTCGCGAGGATGAAGCGAGGCTGAGCCAAGCGAGGCGTGTACGTGAAGCGCGCGACGCCGCGGACCTTGTTGGTTCCGGAGATACGACGGGCGGAGATCTGACCACCGGCAGCACCACCGAACTCAGCCGCGTATCCAGACTCCTGGACGTCGACCTCTTCGATGAACTCCTGAACGATCGAAGCACCGACCGTACCGAAGCTCGGGTTGTTCACGTTCGCGCCCTCGACCGTGTACTTGGACTCGGCGGAGGTCGTACCTGCGAGCGAGATGCCGGCCGAGTCACGGGATGCGGTGGCCGAAGCCTCGACAACCTGGGTGAAATCGCGACCGGCGGTCTCACCGACCGGGATGTTCCGGAACTCGTCCATCGAGATGGACTGACCGACCGACGTGTCCTGCTTGACCGCGACGGGCTTGACCCGAATCGTCCGCTTGAACTCGTTGTTGGGGTCGATCTTGAAGTTCGCGCGAAACTTCGCGCCCCTGGGCAGGGTCGTGACCTTGGAGACGTCGGCTTGGCCGGCGAGAACCTGGATCGTGTAGGTACCCGGAGGCAGCGACTTGAACGCGTACAGACCGTTGGCGTTGGTCGTGGCTTCGCGCGTGCCCTGAAGGCAGTTGCATTGAAGGACGACGATGGCGTTGGCCATCCGATCACCGGTCTTGTCGTTGGTCACCACGCCGCTGATCGAGCCGGTCTCGGCGGCTTCGGCGGACTGGGGAGCGAGCAAGATGGCACCGGTCGCGGCGAGACCAGCGACGGGAGCGCAGACCGACAACGGCAGGGTCAGGAAAAGTGTCTTGAGCGAACGAGCGCGGTTCACGATGGGCTCCTTCTCGGGCCTGGGGTCACTCTTGAAGTCAGTTGCGTGCGGTGCAGAGAGCATGAGGACCTTCGGTGTCGAAAACTTCGATACACCATCCCAGGGGCCCAAATTTTCGGGCTGCGCTCGTATATCACAAGGACGCCGCTCCTAGCACCGGGTCCGGGATGGCTTCGCACCGGTGTGTGTTTTGCTAGGGAGTCCACCTTGGGAGGGTTCAACGGTGCCGCCTGACCAGGCTTACGCCACGGGCAACCCATCGGGGAAGGCAAGGGACGGTTTTCCAGAACGTTGAGCATTCGCACGATGGCGAGCGATCTCTGGAACGAGGGGTGTCGCAGGGGAACCCGTGCAGCAGCGACGAGCCGCGAGCCTAGAAACGACCCGTGAGGACAAGCCCGCGCCGGGTTGGCGAGACGCGCAGCTCGGAAAGTCCGCGCTCCCACTGCTTGGTGCGCTTGTTGCCCTCGTTGAACACGAGACCACCCGCGACCAGCGCCACGACGCCAACGCCGCCAAGACCGAGGCCCATGGCGACGGACAGCGTGTTTGCGTTGTTGCCGTTACTCCGCCAGGTGTCGATCTCGGACTGGATTTCGGTGCATTCCGATCGAGTGTCGCCGTTCTCGCAGCCTCGGTCCTCTTGCTCCTGAAGCGAGTTCCCAAGCTTCGAGCTGAACTCTTGGCCTTTGATGCCATAAAAAGCGGCGAGTGCCACACCGGTCAGCGCGATCGCGCCGCCTCCGACCATCGTGCCCATCCCGGCCAGGCGGAGCTTGCGACCCGCATCCGGGCCCATCTTCTCGCGAAGCTCGTCGCCCTCAGTGGGCTGAACGACCACCGGCGGTGGCGGCTTGTCATCCTCGGCGGCCTGCTCGGCCTCCGCGATCATCGCGTCGAGTTCGATCAGTCGCTCCGGCGCATCGTCGGGATCGATGTCGGGGTTGGCCTTCGCAACCTTGATGAAGTTGTCCAAGATCGCCCGGGCGCGCCGGAGGTCGGCGAGGTCATTGGAGATCGTGTACAGGCCCTTGTAGGCCAGCGAGATGTTGTAGAGCAGCAGACCGTTGTCGGAGAGGTCGTATGCCTTCTCCCACCGGTCGACCGCCGTCTTGAAATCCCCAAGGCGATAGGCTTTGCGGCCCTCGTCGTAGAGTTCTTCAGGCGTGCCCTCGACAGCCAGGACGGCCGTGCGTGCAAGCACGGGTGCAGGAGTCACCATCACCGCGCCGCCGAGCAAGCTGGTGGCCAACGCAAGGCTCCAAGCACGCGAGGAGCGAGAACGAACCATCGTCCGAGAACAGCGCCGCATAGGCCGCTCAGAGGCTATCACAGGTCGACCAGCTCCACGTCTTCGGCATGAAGAGGCGTGGAGAGGAAGCCCGACCCAACCCGGGCGAAACGTTCAGCGTCGTCCGTGGCCAGCAGGCCGAGCTGTCCAGGCTCCGCGGTCGACGATCCGAGCCCGCGCTGCTCGAGAAGAGACCGCACCGCAGCTGCTGTGGTCATCGCCGAATCGACCACCGTCACGTCCGGCCCCACCACGCGCTGGACAACACCTGCGAGGACCGGGAAATGGGTGCAGCCCAGCACAACGGTGTCCAGGGCCGCGTCCGAGGTCAGGTGCGGAGCCAGGTAGCGCCGGGCCGCGAGCTCGGGGACATCGCCTTGTGTCCATGCCTCCTCCGCGAGGGCGACGAACAGTGGGCACGGCTGGCCCAGCACCACGGCATCCGGACGGCGTCGCCTGATCGCGCGTTCATACGCGCCGCCACGAACGGTGCCTTCAGTCCCGGTGATGAGGATGTGGCCGGACGAAGTTGCAGCACAGGCCGCTTCCGCTCCCGGCTCGACCACCCCCACGACGGGCAGAGGCCCGAACCGCTCGCGCAGAATGTCGACCGCAACGGCCGAGACCGTGTTGCACGCGATGACCAGCAGCTTCACCCCGCGGTCGACCAAGACCTGCGCCGACTGCTTCGCGTAGCGCTCGACGGTCTTGGGACTCTTCGTCCCATACGGAAGGCGCGCGGTGTCCCCGAGGTAGAGGAACGACTCGCGCGGCAACGCTTCGCGGAGCGCCCGCAGGACGGTCAGTCCACCGACACCGGAGTCGAACACTCCGATCGGAAGCGACTGCGGGCCCATCATCATCCGCGCACGAGGATGTTCTTGGCGATGACGAGTCGCTGAATCTGGGACGTCCCCTCGTAGATCTGCATGAGCTTGGCGTCACGCATGAGCTTCTCGACCGGGTACTCCTTGGTGTAGCCGTAGCCACCGAAGATCTGCACGGCGTCGGTCGTGGCCTTCATCGCCATGTCGGCGCCCATCGCCTTGGCCATCGCGGAGGTACTGGTCCGCTTGACGCCGTTGTCGACCTCCCACGCCGCCTTGCTGTAGAGCAAGCGGGTGGTCTCGTGCGCCATCGCCATCTCGGCGATCATGAACTGAATCGCTTGGTGCTGGGCGATTGGGACGCCGAACGTCTTGCGCTCCTTGGCGTACTTGACCGACTCGTCCATGGCGCGGCGGATGAGACCCGCGCACTGTGCTGCGATCATCGGCCGCGACTTGTCGAACGTCTCCATCGCGAGCGCAAAGCCGCGGCCGGGCTCGCCGATGATGTTCTCAGGCCCCAGCTTGACGTCGTCGAACAAGACGTCGCAGGTGCTCGAAGCCCGCTGTCCCAGCTTGTCTTCTTTCTTACCGACGCTGACGCCCGGTGCGTCCGCCGACACGACGAATCCCGTGATGCCCTTGTGCCCGAGGGCGGGGTCGAGGGTGGCGAAGCCGGTGTAGAACTTGGCGTGGGCGGCGTTGGTGATCCATCGTTTTTGGCCACTGAGGATCCAGCCCTCGCCGTCTCTGACGAGCTTCGTCCGCATCGCCGCCACGTCGGAGCCGGCCTCCGGCTCGGAGCAGGCGTAGCTGACGAAGCACATCTCGTCGGAGAGCTTGGTCAGCCAGTGCTGCTGCTGCTCCTGCGTGCCGCCGATCATCAATGGCAGCGCGCCGAGGTGGTTGCACACGATGCTGGTGGCGATCCCAGCGCAGCCGTACGCGAGTTCCTCGGCGATGAGGCATCCCTCGACGGTGCTGACCTCGAGGCCCCCCACGGCCTCCGGCAGCTCGACGTTGATGAGTCCAAGTTCCCAAGCAGCCTGGAACACCTCCATCGGCATCTCGCCCAGCTCGTCGTACTTGGCCGCGACCGGAATCATGGACTCCTTGGCGAACTTCCGCGCGGTGTCAGCCAAGGCAAGCGAGTCTTCGGAGTAGGCCGGCGTGAACATCAGCGCCTGTCTAGCAGACCCTCCGGTCGCTTCGCCATGACGGCAGCCGAAGCGTCCGCACGATGCCAGGCATCCCTACCGGGACACGCTGCACGAACGCACGGACCGGAACCGATCTATTCGGACGCGCTGCTGTCCCGGGCGGCCCGGCGTGCCGCGCGAGCCGCTCGGCGCTGCGCCTTGTGGTCCGCCTCGGCCTTCTCTCCGGTTGCGGCCCGGCCACCGAAAACGAATCCGATGACCAACCCCAGCCCGAGAAGCCCGGGAATGTAGATGAAGTGGGCGAGCGTCATGGCCGTCTACGTCGAGAGGCGGCGCTGCAGGTCCGCGACTTCGATGGCCTGGCGGGAGCCGCGGCGCCACAGCATCACACCGTAGATCGCGAACAGACTCCAGATGACACCGTAGGCCCACACGATGTGCTCGTAGTCGGAAGCCGTCTTGGCCGCCGCTTCGGACTCACAGGCACGGACGCAGGCGATCGTCTGCTGGTCGAGGTTCTTGACGGGTTCGTACTCGTCGCTCGGTGGGGTTTGTGCGGGGGCAGCCATCAGGCGTCTCCAGTTGCAGGGGTGGGTCCGGGGGCGGGGTTGGGTTTGGTGGCACCGGCGTCATCGAGGTCGACCCAGGCCTCGTCCAGGGTCACGTCGGTGAGCTCTTGCTGCACGCGGATCAGCAACAGCGCCATCGAGGTCAGCAGCAAGGCGATGAGTGCCGGCCACAGCGCCGCCCACATGCTCGCGGGAAGCGAGCCGGCCACGTCGTTGGACGGGTGCGTCGTCTTCCAGATCTTGACCGCGTAGTAGATCACCGGCACGTCGATCGCACCGAAGATCGCGAGCGCCGCGGCGAGGCGTTCCGATCCCGCAGCACCATAGTGGCGGACCAGGACGTAGGCGGCGAAGATCAGCCACAGCAGTCCGGTCGAGACCTGACGGGCATCCCAAGTCCAGGCCTTGCCCCACGTCGCGTGTCCCCAGATCGGACCCGTGATCAACACGCCCAATCCCGTGACCAAGACAAGCTCAGCCGCCGCGATGGAGACCGCTTCGGCCCGCTTGGAGTCCCGGCGAAGCTGGATACCCGCCGCGACGCCGCACACCACGGCGAGCAGCATCATGATCCAGGCCAGCGGCACGTGGAAGTAGAAGATCTTCTGCACGGTGCCCATCTGGTTCTCGATGGGAGTATCGAGAAAGATGGTCTTCACGCTGACGGGAAAGATCAGCGCAGCCGCGCCTAGAAAGGCGATCGGGAGGATTTTTTTCATCGACGCCTCCGGGCGGCACGAGCGGTACCGCGGCGTTTTTGGGGCACACCCACAAGAACGGGCTCGAACAGCCACGCTCCCACGACGAACGCCAAGACGTTGGTCGCCGCGAGTTGCCCAAGATAGGTTGTGAAGGACTCGTGGCCTTCGAGCAGGGACCGGGTGGCCACGAGCGCGAACAGCAACGAGGGCATGGTCAGCGGATAGAGGATGACCGACAGCAAGACGTTCTTGCCGCTGCTGCTCGCCAGCCCGGCCGCGAACAAGGTCCCGACGCCAGCGTAGGCAGTGCAGCCCATGAGCACCAGCGCCGCGGTGGCCATCGGGCGTTGTGCAAATGGCTGCGCGGCGGGAAAGAGCAGCGTCAGGCCCAGCACGGTAATGAGCGAGCAGCCCAACAAGATGACCAGCGTGACGAACGCCTTGGCCAAGTAAATCGAGACGCGCTCGACCGGGGCGACCAACAGCGCACGCAGGGTGTCGAACTCGCGCTCCCGGGTGAAGATCCGGCCCAAGGTCAGCGCGCCCACAAAGGCGACCGAGAGCCACAACATCCCAGGCACCGCGAGCGGCTGGGATGACACCCCGAGCGCGGAGAACGACATGCCGAGCATGATGAGGACGACCAAGCTGAAGAACGAGGACGTCAGAATCAGCTCGAGGTCTCGAGCTTCCTGCCGGAGGTCATTGACCGCCAGCAACCACGCTTGACGGAGCGCCACCATGCCGAGAAGGGTTGTAACACGGTCGGACCTGGTGACCGGAGCGCCGACAGGGCCTGCGATCGCGACGCTCACGCTCCAGCCTCGGCCCGGACCGCAGGCATGCGTCCGGCCAGCTCCCGCACCCGGGGTCCGAACGTGTCGTTGTCGGGGGCCCGAGGCACCGCACCGGCGATCACGCCTTGCTCGAGCAGCACCACGCGGTCCGCGACCGAAACCAGCGCTTCGAGGTCATGCGAGATCAGCAGGATCGCAGCACCGCGGTCGCGCTCCGAGGCCAGCACCGAGGCCAGCAGCGTCCGCCCGGGCCGGTCGAGCGCGGTGAACGGCTCGTCGAGCAGCAACATCTCTGGCTTCCCCAGCAGCGCTCGCGCCAGCGCGAGGCGCTGGAGCATTCCGCGGGAGAACGTCCCCGCCTGACGCTGTGCGGCATATCCCAACCCGAGCTTGTCCAGCGTCGGCAGCAGAGGCTCGCTATGACAGCCTGCCTGAGCCCGGAGCTTCGCAAACAGCTCCAGATTCTCGAGCGCGGTCAGGCGCGGATAGGTCTGGGCGGTGTGGCTGACCACAGCAAAACGCGCACGCTCGTCCAGCCCGACGCCTTCACTGCCGGCGAACACTCGCTGGCCGCGACTGGGCGGCATCAGGCCCGCAATGATCGACAGCAGCGTGCTCTTGCCGGCGCCGTTGGCCCCGATCAGGCCAACGATCTCGCCGGCTCGGAGATCGAGGTCGAGCCCACGCAGCACCGCCAAGCGACCGAAGTGCTTGCTGATGTCGCGGAGGCTGAGCAAGGCCGGTGCGTCCATCAGGCAGCGGTCGCGGGCGACTCGAGCACCTCGAGCTGACGGATCACGCGGTCGAGCTCGGAGAGCAGTGCCTCGCTACGGGCGGTGTCACCTTTGGCCGCCCTGAGGTCTTGCAGAAGCCGATCGCGCTGGGCGTGAAGCTGGTCCCTCTTCGTCGGACGAGCCCGCATCAGGCCGAAGATGGTGATCAAGGCGAACCCACCGAGGGACCACCACGCGATGTTCTCGACGAGGGGGTCGCGATGGCGAAGGTTCGTCATCGTGAACGACACGGTCTCGCCGCGGTTGTGCTGGGGAAGCGCCCAAACCACCCGACCGGGGACCGGCGACTCGTGCTCGCCGAGCGTCTTGCCCGCGGCCGAAAGCTCGAGACGCTCGTCTTGCAGGACCGTGGCCTGCACCAGATCGAAGGGCGCCACCCACTCGAGGTTCACCGAGCCGTCGTGCTCGAAGAGGTAGCCCGTCGAGAGGTTGGTCAGCTTGCCTGGCGGGATCGGACCGTGAAGCGTCGCGTACGGAGCCTTCTCCTCGTGGTCGAGGAATCCCTCAGCCGGGCGAAGCACCGTGAACCCCTTGGAGCCGTCCATCGACTCGATGCGTAGCTCGGGGTCCCAAAACGCCTTGTCCCCATCGACCACCACCTCGAAGATCTGGATGATCTGCGCGAGGTCGTTCTCCCCCTCGACCAGGTCGTACTGCACTGCGGCACGCACCACGCTCGGGTCGCGAGTCGTCTCAAAGAGGCGCATCTGGACATCGATGCCGCCACGCTCGTCCATCCCGAAGAACGAGCTCTCGTACGGAGCATCTCCGTACGCCGTCCGGACGAAGTACAGGGAGTCCTGCTTGACGGGGATGCTCTTGATCGTCGCAAGCCCGTCGGGACCGCTGACGGCCCGAAACTCCTGCACGGCTCCGGTCGCCGCCTTCTTGATCACCGTCAGTTTTTGGGTGGCGATCGGCTGGTCGTCCGCACCCCGCAGCGAAACACGAACCGTTCCGGTCGGCAGGGTCCGAAGAATCCTTGGCGGAGCCAGGGGCTGACGTTTCGCTCTTGCGGGGGGCCCTGCTTGCGGTCCCGGCGGCGCCTGGAACTGCTCGGCGCCCTCGGCCAGCACCAGCGCCATGCCCTTGTCGGCGGCCATCGAGAACGGCTGACTCTTGCGAAGCGTGCCGCCCTCGACGAGCAGAGCCTCGGCTGCAAACGTGCTGCCAGCGGGGACCTCAGGCGGAAGCAGCTTGTCGAACACGGCCTTGCCGCGAGCATCGGTGGTCAGCTCGCGGACGATCGGGTCGCCTTGTGGCGGCGTGATCGTCAGCTTGACGACCACGCTCGGCACGGGCTTGCGCGCATCGAGATCGAACGTACCGATGGTCAGGCTTCCGAGCTCCATGCCGTCCAGCGGGAATGCGTTTCCGGGCGCGGGAATGGCGGGCTCCGAAGCAGCCGCGGGCGGACGTGCTGCGGGGGCACCCGCAGGCGCAGAGGCGCCCTCGACGAGCATCACCGCAGTGCCAGATCCTGGCAGCAGCGTGATCGACCCGGATTTCACCTCGGTGCCGCCCAGCGTCACTTTGGCGGTCGCGGTGCCGCCGATGAGCCCCGAGAGTTCATCAAAGGTCGCCCTGCCCTGCTCCTGAGTCTTGGCCGTGAACGACGACACCTTGCCGTCGGGGCCCGTGACCTCGAGCGTGACGTCGGTATCGACCGCCGGCGCTGAGAACCCCGCCTTCCCCAGGCAGCGCACGGTGACCGTGCCCGGAGCGAGCTTGGGATCGGGCCTTGGAATGCCCGACATCTGGGACGGGTCCATCATGGGAGGCGGGGCCGCATGGGCCGTCGCTCCGGTGATGGCAAAGGCAATCGTGGCCGCGAGGGCGGCGCTACACAGAGCGTGAATCTTCATGCCGAGATCTCCTTGCCGCAGTGTTTGCAAAACTTGGCATCCGGGTCGTTGGCACCCGAACAAGCACCACACGCCTGCGTCGCGGGCTCCGAAGACCCCGTTGCGCCGTCTTCCGCGTCCGCTTCGGCCGGCTCCGACTTCGCAGCTTCGTCCGTAGCTTCCTTCGCAGGTTCGGCCGAGTCGGCCGCGCCGTCCTTGGAGTCGGACGAGGCCTCGCCGGATTCCTCCGCCTTGACGACGCCCTCGGGCACCACGTCGGTCAAACCGTGCTCTTCGAGCAAGGCGTAGACCTCAGGATGGACCCGCCTGACCCCGTCGAGCTGGCGCATCACCTCGATGGCGCGCAGCTCGTAGGTCTGCTTGACGTCGGTAAAGTCAGCCTTGGACAGCTTTCCCATCTCGAAGTCGAACTTGAGTTCCTTGATCGCCCGCAGGAGCCGGCGCTTCTCTTCGCGGAGTTGGGACCGGCTGGCGCCGCCCAGTCCGCGGGAGCCAATCCCCAGCGCCGCGCGAGGGCGCGAGAGGACTTGAACCATCTTGAACAGCGTCGCCAAGCTGAAGACGAGCGCGGCCCCACCGACGACAAGACCGCCCGTCGCGACGTCGAGGCGAGCCCCTGCCGCGAAGGACAGGAACGCAACGAACCCGACGCCACCGAGCAAGGCGATGGCGCCCCAGCGCATCAGCGCGGAACGAGAGTCGGACGCGGTGCTCGGCACGTCAGGCGCCTTCCGTTCGGGTCGTGCCGATGCAGATGATGCCACCCATGATCATGATACCGAACCCAAGCCACACCCAGTTCACCAACGGGTTGTAGTAGAGGTTCGCGCGCGTCCAGCCGGTGGTCATGTCGACATCGTCGATCGAAATGTACGCATCGCCGCCGATGGTCATGTGCCGTGCGACCTCGGTCGTGGGCATGTCGGGGCTCTGGTAGTACCACCACTTCGCGGGGGTCAACTCGTCGACGACTTCGCCGCGCTGCAGCACGGTGAACTTCACCGAGAGCATGTCCTTTTGCCAATCTTCGGACGCGACCGTGCCGTCGTGCCGAATTTCGTACGGGCCGAGGGAGACTTTCTCACCGGGTGAGATGCTGATCTTCCGCTCGATGTCGTAGGCGTTGCCAGCCCAGCCGAAGAACATCAGCACCATTCCCAAGTGCACGATGTAGCCGCCATAGCGACGACGGGCTCGGGTGATGAGCCCGATGAATGCATCGAGGACGGACTGCGTGCGTCCGCGCCGACGGACGGACACACCCCGATAGAACTCCTGAATGATGGTCCACATCGTGAACCCGCACAGACCGAAGCACGTCGTTCCCGCGACGCCCATGCTGACGTCGTGAATCTGGTCGACGGCGACAAATGCCACGACCGCGCTGACCGAGCCGACAATGAGCGGCATCAGGAACTGCTTCACCAGGGACTCGGTGCTGGACTTCCGCCACGCGACCAAGGGGCCGACGCCCGTGAGGAAGACGAGCGCCAGTCCGACCGGCACCATGTACTTGTTGTAGAAGGACGGCCCGATCGTGATGCGATCATAAGCCGGCCGTCCTGCGGCCATGTTGGCCATCCAGTCCTTCTCGTCGAACATCCCGACCGAGAACGTGATCTCCCGAAGCCACTCGTGGTCGGTCGCGAGGATGCCCGTCCAGTCACGAAGCGTGGGGTAGATGGTCGCGCCGGCGATGAAGAACGCCGCCAGCAGGAACAGCCAGTTGTTGAGCAGGAAGGCGAACTCTCGGCTCAGTACGCTCTCGAGCTCGTTGCGGGAGCGCAGCAGCGGCAGCCGCCAAAACAGCAGGCCGAACGAGACGATCAGGATGAACACCATGAAGATGCCGAAGGTCCACGCGAGCTGCGGGTCTTCCCCGAACGCGTGAACGCTCTGCACCACACCGCTGCGGGTGAGGAAGGTGCCGAAGATCGTCAGCCAGAAGCTCGCGATGACCAGTACGAGGTTCCAGACCTTGAGCATGCCTCGACGCTCCTGAACCATGACCGAGTGCAGAAATGCGGTGCACGTCAGCCAGGGAAACAAGCCAGCGTTTTCGACCGGGTCCCAGGCCCAGTACCCGCCCCAGCCGAGTTCCTCGTAGGCCCACAGGCCTCCGAGCATCAGACCCGTGCCCAGGAACAACCAGCTGAACAACACCCAGCGACGCATGCTGCGTTGCCACTGCGCATCGACGTTGCCGGTGATCATCGCGGCCATGCCGAATGCATACGGAACCGCGAGCGACACCATGCCGAGGTACAGGCTCGGCGGGTGGCAGATCATGTAGGGGTTTTGCAGCAGCGGGTTCATCCCTTTGCCCTGTGGCGCCGGAATGCTCGCGTCGGCGATCAGGAACGGGTTGAACGGGTTCTTCAAGAAGACCAACAAGGCCGTGAAGAACGCGAGGATGATCGCGAGGACCATGACCGCGTGCGGGATGAGCTCGCGGTGCCGCTTGGCGTTGGCCCGAATGGCCAGCGAGCTGAACAGCGACAGCAGCAGCACCCAAAACAGCAAGCTCCCATCCAGGGAGCCCCAGAATGCGGTGACCTTGTAGAAGATCGGCATCGCGGGGTGTCCGTTGTGTTGGACGTACTGGATGCTGTAGTCGCCCGCCAAGAACGCGTAGACCAGCAACGCGGAGGCCAGTGCGGCCAGGCCAAAGATGGCGTGCATGCCTGCCGTCGCGCCCTCGAGCAGCCGCTCGGAGCGACGATGGGCAGCCAGCGCGGCCATCGAAGCGGTCGCCAGCGTGAGCAGAAACAGCAGCAGGATCGTGACGGTGCCAAGCGTGGAGATCGTCATGGGGAACTCGAGGTGGGGTGGACCATCACGCGCACAGACAGGTGCGGCGTACCGCGCTGACGCGAATGCGCCAGCGAAGTTCAGGCCGGGTCGACTCAGGTGCGAGACGGGCTGATGCCAGCCGGTCCGTCTTGCTTGACGCTATCTTCTTCTTCGTACTTCGAAGGGCACTTCGCCGACATTTCGTCGGACTCGAAGAGCTCCCCGGACTCGGAGAGGCGGCCGGTCAGGACGACCTCGCCCCCCTCCTGAAACGTGTCGGGCGGGATGTTGGTGAAGTGGACCGCGAGTCGCTCGCCGGCGCTCTCGATCGTGAACCGGTAGTCGCCGGTCGTGCCCTTCTTCTTGGAGATCGTTCCCTCGACCACGGTGCCGTGCACCTGGATCGTTCGGCCCTGATAGGCCTCGGGTGTCGCCACGACCTTCTCCGCGTAGACGTACTCGAGCACGCCCTCGCCGGGGTCAGAGAACACCAGGTAACCGATCGCTCCGAGAACGACAGCTCCGATTCCAATCTTGCTTCCGAGACTCAGTGCCATGGATTCATCCCCCGATGCTCATCATTGCTTTGCGCGGCCCGCCCCGGCCATCGAGGCCGAAAGCGTGCGCGTCGCGTTTGGTGACGAGCACGCGCTGTACCACGCGCTCGACGTCTCCGACTCGGCCGCCCCGTAGGGCTGCCCGCAGGTCTCCGGTTTCATCGCGCGCCAGACAGCCGTGGAGCTGGCCGGTCGCCGACACGCGCAGCCGGTTGCAGCTGGCGCAGAAGTTCTCAGTGAGGGCGCCGATCGTGCCCAGGCGGCGTCCGGCCCACGGACCCGACTCGACGCGCCAGTACGACGCCGGTCCTCGGCCGCGCACCCCGTCGCCGGCATCGGCAACCACCGCCGCGCCCAATCCTTCGGATACCGCCGCCCGGATTTCTTGGGCCGACATCATCTCGCCCGGCATGAATGTAGCCCCGCCGCTCATCGGCATCTGCTCGATGAAGCGTGGGGTGACCCCGCGAGCCCATGCAAACTGTGCCAACGCGGCCAGCTCGTGGTCGTTGAAGCCCTTGATCGCGACGGTGTTGAGTTTGACGTGGTCGAAGCCGGCGCCTGCGGCCGCATCGACGCCGGCCAGCACGTTGACGAGGTTGCCCCGCCGGGTGATGCGAGCAAAACGCTGAGGATCGAGGCTATCGAGGGAGACCGTGAGACCGTGGAGGCCGGCAGACCGCAACGGTCCGACCAACGGTTCGAGACGCTCGGCGTTGGTCGTCATCACGACCTGGAGCGCTTCCCCCCCCTCCGTTCGCAGAGCGGAGAGGTTGCCCACCAGGTCGACCAGCCCACGTCGCAGGGTTGGCTCGCCGCCGGTCAGGCGAACGCGGTCCACCCCCCACCGGGCGAAGGCCCCCGCCAGTGTGACCACTTCTTCGAGCCTCAGGACGTCATCCCGCGACCCGAACTCCATCGCCTCGTCTGGCATGCAGTAGGTGCAGCGGTAGTTGCACCGGTCGAGCAGCGAAATCCGCAAGTAGCGCACGCGCCGCTCGGTACGATCGACGAGGTCGACCGAACCGTTCACGGAGACATGGCCCGACACCAACGGAGCGTTCGGCTCCGTCGCGCGGCGCAACTTCACGAGGCGCACGGCTCCAGGGTGCCACAGTGTGAGGCCGCTGGCAGCCCATCGACGTCAAGCAGCGACCGCCTGCCCCACCCGCGAGTCCGGCGCCACCGACGGGTCGTCATCCGGGGTTCGCCACCGTGCGAACTGCGGGGGCCAGCCCCCAGAAACGAGCAAAGCCGCGCTCCCTGAGGAACGCGGCTTCGGTGACCGAAGTCGGTCGGGATCAGTGTGCGGGTTTGGGCGCCGGTTTGGCGTCGGCCTTCGGCGCTGCCTTGGCGTCGGCCTTGCCTGCAGCGGGCGCCGCGGGCTTCGGAGCTGCGGCCTTGTGGCCCTCGGCGGTGTGCGGGTTGACGCACCCGAGCTTGGGCAGCACGCAGCCGGCGTCGACCATCACGGGCACGCCGTCTTTGTCGACCTGCGGTTTCCCGTCGTGATCCACCGACGGCACCATCTCAGAGACGAAGCACTCGTTCTCGATGCGACGGACCAAGTAGTCCTCGCCACCATGCGCGTCCTCGCCGTTGCAAACCGCGAAGGTCTGATCACACATCGGCACCGTGCCATCGGAGCAGGCTGGCCTGCTGGCCTCGGTCTTGTTGGCGGCCCCCATTCGGCCCATGTCGTCCCAACCCCCCTCAGCGCGTCGGAAGTCGGTGGCCTGGACCTCGCTCAGCCGGTCCCTCGACTCGAGGTCGAAGATGGTGAACGTGAAGAAGATGCCCACGAACAAGAGCGACGCTCCAAAGATGAAGACGTGGAACTTGTCGTCATAGAGCAGGTGCATGAAGAACGCGCTCACGAGCGTGGCCTTCATGGTTGCGACGATCATCGCCACCGGGAGCGAAGCGGGCCCCAGGTTTGCGTACGAGACCGCATAGGTGAGCCCGGTCAGCACGAACAGCGCCGCGAGCACCTTGAGGTACATCGAGACCGGCGAGATGTGCTCGTGGCACTCGACGAAGTCGTCGGCTGCTTTGCCGCCGAAGAAGAGCTTGTTGTCGTTGTTATCAGCCACGTCGCTCTCCTATTTCACCAGGTAAAGCAGGGGGAAGAGGAAGATCCAGACCAGGTCGACGATGTGCCAGTACAAGCCCACGTTCTCGACCGGCGCGTAGTAGCCATCCTTGAAGTCGCCCCGCTTGGCACGAAGGTAGACCCAGACGATGACTCCAATCCCCGCGAGCACGTGCACGCCGTGCAAGCCGGTCATCACGAAGTACAGGCCAAAGAACACGTGCGGCAAACCGCGGAAGCTGTGCCCGTGGCTGTGCGCGTACTGAGCGGCTTCGTCGTAGTGGAAGTAGCCCCCCGGGAAAATCCCGTGCGAGAACTTGCCCGTGTACTCGACGTACTTCACGCCGAGGAAGATGAACGCGCAGGCCAAGGTGATGAGCAGCTGCGTCGCGCAGCGCTTGTTGTCACCAAGCTGTGCGTAGCGGACCGCCATCGCCATCGTGAAGCTCGAGGTGAGCAGCACGACGGTGTTGATGCCGCCCATCGTCTTGTCCAGAAGCTCGTGCGAGCTCAGGACCATCTCCGGATACAGCCCCCGGACGACGAAGTACGCCAAGAAGAGGCCCGAGAACATGAGAACTTCCGTCGCGAGGAAGATCCACATGCCCATCTTGGCCGCGCCGGCTTGCTGCCCGACGGTGTTGAAGTGGTGCTGGAAGAACGCATGGTTCTTCGCCGGTTTTGCGTGGTCACCCATTGGTAAGGTCCCTCTGCAGTCTTTCGATTCACAGCGCGGGCGTCAGTGCGACGAGCCGGTGCGATCGATCTCCGGGAAGTTGTAGGGGTCGTTCTCCACGCGCGGCTGCCCGTGGAAGTTGTGCTCGATCGGGGGGCTCGCCGTGGCGGTCCACTCGAGGGACTGTGCGTTCCAGGGGTTCGGGCCGACCTTCTCGCCGTTGCGCAACGAGTGCACGAGGTAGATGGCGATGATGGTGAACCCGACCAGCAGCAGGTAGCCACCGACGGTGGACAGAATGTGCTGCTGTTGGAATTGCGGTGCGTAGGACCAGTAGCGGCGCGGCATGCCTTGTTGGCCGAGCAGGAACTGGTTGAAGAACGTCATGTTGAACCCGACGAAGATGAACAGCGCCGAGATCTTGCCCCACTTCTCGCTGTACATCACTCCGAACATCTTGGGCCACCAGTGGTGGATACCGCCGACGAACGCGATGATGGTTCCGCCCATCATGACGTAGTGGAAGTGAGCGACGACGAAGTACGTGTCGTGCAGGTGGACGTCGACCGAGAGCGCGCCCAGGAAGATGCCGGTCAGTCCGCCGATGGAGAACGTGAACAGGAACATCAGCCCGTACAGCATCGGAGTGTTGAACTCGATGCTGCCTTTGTAGAGCGTCGCGACCCACGAGAAGGTCTTGATCGCGGTGGGCACCGCAACTGCGAAGGTGAGGAACGAGAATACGATGCCCGCGAGCTCGGACTGACCCGAGACGAACATGTGGTGGCCCCACACGACGAAGGAGATGATCGCGATGGCGACCGAACTCAGCGCGATGGCCTTGTAGCCGAAGATGTGCTTCCGGCTGTGAACGGCGATGAGCTCCGATTCGATGCCGAAGCCTGGCAGAATCATGATGTAGACGGCCGGGTGGCTGTAGAACCAGAAGAAGTGCTGGTACAGGACCGGATCACCGCCCATGGCGGGGTCGAAGATGCCGACCATCAGCGTGCGCTCGACGATGAGCAGCAGCAGCGTGATCGCGAGGACTGGCGTGGCCAGCACCTGGATGACGGCGGTGGAGTACAGCGCCCACACCATCAGGGGCATCTTGTTCCAGGTCAGGCCTGGCGCCCGCATCTTGTGCACGGTGACGATGAAGTTCAGCCCCGTGAGAATCGAGCTGAATCCCAGGATGAACGCACCGAAGGTCGCTGAGATGACCGCGGTACCGCTGGTGTTGGAGTACGGCGTATAGAACGTCCATCCCGTGTCCAGCTGTCCCGCCGCAAGCGTAAACAGGAAGAACATCGAGCCGAGCGTGTAGATCCAAAAGGACAACAAGTTCAGCCGCGGGAAGGCGACGTCCTTGGCCCCGAGCATCAGAGGCAACAAGAAGTTGCCGAGTGCCGCCGGGACCGAGGGAATGATGACCAAGAAGACCATCACTGCCCCGTGCAGCGTGAACATCTTGTTGTAGGTCGTGGCCGAGATGAAGTCGCCGCCTTGCGGCGTCAAGAGCTCGGTCCGCAGGGTGAGCGCAAAGATGCCCCCTGCAAGGAAGAAGACCAATACCCCGACCAGGTACATCAGGCCGATCCGCTTGTGATCGAGCGTGAAGAGCCAGGACTTCAGGCCTGTGGTGGCCGTGAGGTAGTTGGACTCGGTGCTGTGTGCGTCTGCCATGGCGATATCTCCGCGGGCGCTACTTGAGCGTCTTGATGTACTCGATCACGGCCGTGACCTGCGACTCGTCGAGTTGGCCCTGGTAGCTCGGCATCTGAGGGGCGAACCCTGCGACGACTTGCTTGTTGGGTTCGTAGATGGAGTCCTTGATGTACTGGTCTTCTGCTTTGACCGAACTGCCGTCGGACAGGCTCTCGGTGCGGCCGTACATGCCCTTCCAAGAAGGACCGGTTCCATCGACGCCGTCGACCGAGTGGCAGGCCACACAACCGCGACGTTTGTAGATGCGTTCGCCGTAGGCGGCCATCGACTCGCCTTCGTCCTGCGTCAGGACGCCGGCCTTGATCAACTCCCGCTCGAAGTCGTCGGGCTCGAGGACCTTGACCACACCGGTCATGTTCGAGTGGAAGTCGCCGCAGTACTCCGTGCAGAACAGGTTGAACTCGCCGATCCGCGTCGCCTCGAACCAGATCTGCGTGTAGCGACCTGGCACGACGTCGCGCTTGACGCGAAACGCGGGCACGAAGAACGAGTGGATGACGTCAGTCGACGTCATCGTGAGCCGAACCGGCTTGCCCTTGGGCACCATGAGCGTGAGCGCGGGCTCCTCCGTGGAGGAGTTGAGCGAGACGCCGGGGTACTTCGGGTACTCGACCGTCCAGTACCACTTCTGCCCTGTGACACGAACCTCGAGCGGGTCGGCCGGCGCGACGGACTGGCGCACAAAGTCGCACTCACCCCAGACGAAGATCACCAGCAACAGCACCGTTGGAATGGCGCTCCAGAGGAACTCGATGACCCCGCTGTGGGTGATCGAGCTCGTTTTCTGGTCCTTGCTGCGACGACGGTACTTCCACATGAAGTACCCCATCGCCCCCATGATCAACACGAAGAACAGCGTGTCGAGCGCGGTGATGAAGAGGTAGAGGTTGTCCGTATCCTCGGCGAACGTCGACGCCGCCGTGGGCAGGGCCCAGGGGTGTGCGGTCTCGACCGGAGGAAGTGGAGCCTGGCTTACGGCGGCAACCACATCGGCTGCAGCTTCGGCGGCGCCTTCGGCGGCAGGGGGTGGTGCGTCGGCGTTTTCGGGTGCCGTGAATAGGGAGAGGATCACTTCGCTGCCTCGCCTTTTCGTTTGGTGGGGTCCATCGGGTCAGGGGAGCCGCTTCGGTCGTGAACGAAGGGCAACTGCATCCAGGAGGATTCTTCTCGGCTACGGCGACGATCGCGACGCCACAACACGAGCAGGAAACTTCCCAATACGAGAACGGTGAGGACGCCGCCGAGTCGGACCATGCCGAACGCGAACGGGCCGTACCGCCCAATCGTGGGATCGTAAGCGAAGCAGCTCAGGTAGAGCTGCTCCATGGGGGAACCGATCTTACCTTCGCTCGCCTCGATGAGCGCGAACTTCACATCCCGAGGGATGAAGGTGAGACCGTAGAGATACTGCGCAATCTTGCCGTTCGGGGACAAGAACATCGCCACCGCGGGGTGTGCGTACTGGTCCTGTTCAGCGTCGTAGGCATAGCTGATGCCGAGCTGTTCGGAAAGCGCCCGAATCTGGATCGATGATCCGGTGAGGAACTGCCAATCGACCTCGTCCCCTTTGTCGACCGCGGCGAGAATCGTGTCTCGCTTCTTGCGGGCGTCGGTGGGCGTTTCGTTGGGGTCGATCGAAACGGTGACGATGCGAAAGTTGCCGTCGCCGGCGGTCCAATCGAGTTCAGAAAGAGCATCGGCCAGGCCGTTGAGCTGAACGCTACACACCACGCGACAGCGGAAGTAGTTCAGCGTGAGCAGGACGGGCCGATCGCCGTCGAGGAAGTCGCCGAGCGTGACGGACTTGCCGGTGTGATCGACGAATGAAAGCTCGGTGTCGATGCTCGAGCCCTTGTGCTCCGACACCTCGATGGCACGCATCTCCGGAGACAGCGGCCCGGCTGACTCCGCCTGAGCCCACGCCGGAAGGGTCACGAACGCAATGGCGAACGCGATCCCCGCGAGGCGGGTCAGCAGGCTGTCGAAGAAACGAGGCATCTTGGTCTTACGGAGTCGGGGTTCCAGCAGGACTGACTAGCGAGCGATATGGACTTCGATGCGGCGGTTCTTCTTCCGACCGGCATCGTCATCGTTGGACGCGATCGGACGCTCTTGGCCGTAGCCTTTGGCCCGCAGACGCTTCTTCTCGACGCCCTTCTCTTGCAGCGACGCCGAAACCGCATTGGCGCGCTCGAGGCTGAGCTGCTTGTTGGCGTCGGGCATGCCCTCGTTGTCGCTGTGGCCTTCGACCACAAACCGTCCGGGGCACTCTTTTGCGATGGCGGCGAGCTTGTCGAGGACCTTCATCGATTTTTCGTCGATGTCGGCGCTCGCCGTCGCGAAGCGGATCGGGCGCTTGAGGGCCTTGGCGAACTTCTTGTCGCAGTCGTCCGCAAGCTCTGTGCTTGCAACTTCGATGGTGCCCATAGGCGGTCCACCCGCTGCTTGGGAGAGTTCGTCGAACTTGGCCTTGTTGGCGTCCGGGACGAAGCCGGTCATCGAGAGCTTGCCGGCCGTGAACTTGGCGCTCCCCGAGCTCATCAGATCGACGGCTCCCAGGGCCCGCTTGTACGCGGTGTCGAAGCCGGGCTTGCCCACCGCGTTCGTGACCTTGAGCTTGTTTCGGACCTTGTCGCCGAAGTGGGTCTTCTTCGCAGCTGCCTCGAGTTCCTTGCTGGCCGCATCGGACGGCACTTCGCCGAGGAGGACCAGGTCTTCTCCGCTGATGGCGAACGAGAAGCGATGCTCACGAGGAGCCTTCTTCGCGGCCGCCGCTTTGGCGTCGCCGAGAACTCTGGCGTCGGGCTTCTTCGGGGTGACGCCGGGCATGCCGCCCCACTCTTGAACCTTCTTGCCCGTGCCCGTCCCTGCCCAATCCTTCGCGGCAGGCTTCCCTGCAAGCAGAGCGGGGTTGTCGATCACCTGCTGGCTGGCCTTGCCCACCGGCATGAAGTACCGGGTCGTGACCTTGTCGGGCTTGCCGTCGCCGACGGGCTTGACGATTTCATACTCGCCGTAGCCGCCGGCGATCGAACTCATCTCGGCAGAATATGCCTGCGCGGAAGCGTTGCCTTCGGCCGCTCGCTCGCCTTCGATTTGGCGCACCTGCTGGTTGAACAGCTGAATGACGCCGAAGCAAAGTCCGAGAGTCAGGGTGCCCAGGACCGTCAAGATGCTGAACAGACGCCCTGCGGGCATCTTGTCAATCTCATGGCCGCCGTCGTTGTGTCCGTGTTCTTCGCTCATATCGGAACTCGCTCAGGAAGTAGCCTTAGAAGTTCTCAAAGTGAACCGACTCGGCGAGCCGGGGGTCGTTGACGGGTACGAGCGCTTTGCGGGACAGGCCCCAGGTCATCACGGCAAGCCAAAGGCCACCGATACCGACGAAGCACAGGATGTCCACCAGGCCGAACTCGATCGCCGGGTGATGATTGCCAGCGTTGTGCGGGCCAACCGGGTCGATCAGCCAGAACATGTCGATGAACTGCGCGACGAGAATCCATACGGCCCAGAACGCGAGCGTCTTGGGGTTGCGCTTGATGTGCCTCGAGATGAGCCCGAGGAACGGGAACACGAAGCGGGCGAACACCAGCACGATGGAAAGCGGGAGGTAGTCCCCGGCCCCGCGGTAGCTGAACCACTCCGTCTCCTCGGGAATGGTCGCGTACCAGATCAGCATGTACTGGGAGAACGCCATGTAGGCCCAGAACACCGTGAATCCGAACATCATCTTGCCCAGGTCATGGAAGTGCTCCTTGGTGACCACGCCGCGGAGGTAACCGCTGCGGTGAAGCAGGATGACGATGAGTGCGATGAACGCGTGGGTCGAGACCACCGCGCCGGAGAAGTAGTACGCGCCGAAGATGGTCGAGAACCAGTGCGGGTCGAGTGACATCAGCCAGTCGAACGCCGAGAAGGTCAGCGACAGAGCGAAGACCGCGATCCCCAGCGGGGCAGCCCAGCGCATCTTGTGGCTCTTGTCGAGGATCGCCTTCCCCGTGGCCTCGTCCTGAGATGTGGACTTGTGCCAATAGAACAGCCCGAACAGCGACCACACCACGATGTAGACGATGGCGCGAATCCGGAAGCTCGTCTCGTTGAGGAATGGCTCCTTCCACGTGAGCATCGGGTCCGAAGCAACAGCGTCGGCGTGCGTCCAGTGGAACAAATCGTGGGCTCCCAAGAAGACGACGGGGAGGATCAACAGCCCCATCATCGGCAGGGTGAGCGCCATGTTCTCCGCGATGCGGCGAACGACGATCGACCAGCCCGCCCGTGCGGCGTGCTGGACGAGTACGAAGAACAGGCCTCCCAAGCTCAGCGCGAGCCAGAACATCGTGGAGGTGAGGTACGAGAAGTAGAACCCTTCGTCGTGCTCTCCTTTGAGGCCGAATGCACCTGCGAGGGCGAGGATTCCGATCGCGCCTGCGATCATGGGAATCTTCTTCCACATCGAGCCGCCGGCGATATTCACCTGTTCGGGGCGGACAATTTGTTCGTCATGACCGTGAGCGCTCATTGTGCGGCTCCGTTCTTGCCCGGTGCGGGCTGTGCGTTGCCGGCTTGGGCCAGCTGCTTCTGGACCTCAGCCTTGTTGGAGCCGTGCGACACCTGAAGCACGCGAATCCAAGCAGCGATGGCCCAGCGGTCTTTCGGGTCGGTGATCTGGGCGGAATAGCCCTTCATCACACCGTAACCGTCGGAGCCGACTTTGAAGAGATACCCGAGCGGAACCGGCTGGTACTGCTCGTCATGGAAGTTGGCGGGAGCCTGCGCGAACCCGTCGGCGACGCGCCGGTTGGCCAGGCCATCCCCACGCCCTTGCTCGCCGTGGCAGGGCGCACAGTAGATGTTGTAGCGCTCCTCCCCGCGGGCGAGCAGCTCAGCGTTGAGGACCATGCCCTCGGGAAGCGTCGCGGCGAGCTTGCCCTTGTCGTCGGTGCCACGCCACAGATGGTCGTCGTCCTTGAGGAACCCAACCGCGACGGTGCCCGTGGGCGGGGTCCGCATGACGCGACCATCGTCGAAGAACTGGTTGCGCTCTTGCGCCTCGCCACGTTCCTGGAGGTCCATGTTTTGCTGAAGGTGGACCGGAGGCGACTCGGAGTAGTTGCCCCAGCAGCCCGCAAGGCCCACCAGCGCGAACGCTGCGAAAGATCGATGCATGAAAGACATCTCTAGTCCTCGACCTCTTCAACGCTCACGGCGCCGGTTTCTTCGAGAAACTTGGTCGTGTCGTCGGTGTGGTACCGGGGGTCGCGCGCTTCGATCGCGATGAAGAACCGGTCGTCGGTCACCCGAGCGAAGTTCTTCGAGTTGAAGAGCGAGTGGTACAGCTGAGGGAGCTTGTTGAGCCCAAGCATTCCGAACACTGCGCCAAACGAGCCGAACAGAATTCCGGGCTCGAACGTGATCGGCACGAATGCCGGATAGCTGTTGAGCGGCTTGGCGGCGATGATGAGGGGGTAGTCCACCGCCGCCATCCAGTACTGCATCAGAAATCCGAGCGCAGCACCGGTGAAGCCCATCACGCAGACGATCCAAGGCACGAGCGACGCCTTCAGGCCCATGGCCTTCTCGAGACCGTGCACCGGAAACGGCGTGTAGGCGTCCCAAGCTGCATAGCCGGCGTCTCGGACCTGTTCACACGCGTGATAGAGGTCGTGGGGGGTTTCGTACTCGGCCAAGAGGCCGAAGCTTTTGGGGCGCTTACCCATTGTCCTTGCCGTCCTTCTTCGCGTCGGTCTTCTCGGAGGGAGGCGGCGAGAAGAGAAGCTTCTCGTCCTGCTCGGCCTTCTCGGGCTCGTCAGCGTCAGCGTTGTCTTCGCTGGACTCTTCCGCGACTGGCGTATCTTCGCCGGCGTCTTCGTCCGAGGCCTCGTCCTCGTCCTTGCTGGGCTCGGGCTCGGGCTCGTCCTTGCTGGGCTCGGGCTCGGGCTCGGGCTCGGGCTCGGGCTCGGGCTCGGGCTTCGTGCTCACCTCACCATGGCTGGCGTCATGGTCACGCGTACTGGGCTTCTTGTCGGGATCGACCCAGTGCGGGTTGGCTCTGGGCATCACCGACTTGACCTCGGCGATTGCGATGAGCGGCAGGTACCGCAAGAAGAGCAAGAACAGCGTGAAGAACAGGCCGAAGCTACCCAGGAACAGCGAGACGTCCCAGAACGTGGGGGAGAAGTAGTCCCAAGAGCTCGGCAGGAAGTCGTGGTGCAGCGAGCTCACCACGATGACGAAGCGCTCGAACCACATCCCGATGTTCACGAAGATGGACAGGACGAACAGAATCTTGGGGTTCGTCCGAACCTTCTTGAACCAGATGAACTGCGGCGTGATGACGTTGCAGCTCATCATGATCCAGTAGCCCCAGGCGTATGGACCGAATGCGCGGTTCTGGAAGAGGAAGGCCTCGTACTCGTTGCCGGAGTACCAAGCGATGAAGAACTCCAGCGAGTAGGCGTAGCCGACGATGCTGCCCGTGAGCAGGATGATCTTCGCCATGTTCTCCAGGTGCTTGATCGTGATGATGTGCTCGAGCTTGAACCAGACTCGCAGCGGGATCATCAGCGTCAGCACCATGCCGAAGCCGGAGAAGATGGCTCCTGCCACGAAGTACGGCGGGAAGATCGTCGTGTGCCAACCGGGAAGGTTGGAGACCGCGAAGTCGAACGAAACGATCGAGTGCACCGAGAGCACCAGCGGCGTGGCCATGGCGGCCAGCAGCAGGTACGCCGACTCGTAGTTCACCCAGTGACGGTGAGAGCCGCGCCATCCCATCGCCAAGAACCCGTAGGCCATCTTGCGGATGGTCGTCTTGGAGCGGTCTCGCATCGTGGCGAGGTCGGGGATGAGGCCGACGTACCAGAACAGCGTGGAGACGGTGAAGTAGGTGGAGACGGCGAACACGTCCCACAGCAGCGGGCTGCGGAAGTTGACCCACATGTCCATCTGGTTGGGCACGGGGCCCAGCCAGTAGGCAGCCCAGACACGACCGACGTGCACGCCCGGGAAGATGAGGGCGCAAATGACCGCGAAGATGGTCATCGCCTCGGCGCCGCGGTTGATCGAGGTCCGCCATTTCTGGCGGAACAGGAACAAAACGGCGGAGATCAGCGTTCCGGCGTGGCCGATGCCGACCCAGAACACGAAGTTGATGATCGGCCAGCCCCAGCCGATCGGGACGTTGTTGCCCCAGACGCCAATGCCTTCCCAGAACAACCATCCGAGACTGATCGGAAGCAGCGAAAGCAGGGCCAACGCGGGCAGGAAGAACAAGATCCACCGCTTGTGCGGCATCTCGATCGGCCGCGCGACAGCCTCGGTGATCTCGGCGAAGGACGGATCGCCCTTGATCAGCGCAGAGCGCCCCTGAAGCGGATCAGGATCGGTCTCGTGCGTGGGTGGGATGTAGTGGCTCACTAGTGATGCTCCCCAGTCTGCTCGGCCGCTGCGGCATCGGTGCTCGCAGGGGTCTGGCCAATAGAGGCTGCAAAGTCCTGCTCGGCCTTCTTGCGAATCGCGCCCAAGGTCGGGTGCGGGTTGCGGATGCGAGCGAGGTACGTGGTCCGGGGCTGCGTGTTGAGGTCACGGAGCACCGCGTAGTTGCGAGGCGAACGCTTCGCCTTGCTCACTGCACTGTCGGGGTCGTGGATGTCACCGAAGACCATCGCGCCGGTCGGACAGACCTGCTGGCAGGCGGTGAGGATCTTGCCGTCTTCGACGACCTCTTTGCCAGCGACGTGGGCTTCGATCTTCTGCGCGTTGATGCGCTGCACGCAGTACGTGCACTTCTCCATGATCCCGCGGAAGCGGACGGTCACGTCCGGGTTCTTCTGCATCTGGCGAAGCCATGCGTCCTCGCGCTGCAGTTCCTTCCGCGCCTTGTCGTCCTGGCGATAGATTTTCCAGTCGCCGGGTCGCAGCCCAAGGTTGTGGTTGAAGAAGTTGAACCGCCGCACCTTGTACGGGCAGTTGTTGGAGCAGTACCGCGTGCCGATGCAGCGGTTGTAGACCATGTCGTTGAGCCCCTCGGGGCTGTGTACGGTGGCTGCAACCGGACAAACCGACTCGCACGGAGCCGACTCGCAGTGCTGGCAGAACATGGGCTGCAGCGCGGCCTCGACGTCGTCGATGTTCTCCCAGGACTCGTTGTAACGAGTGTCAGGGTTGACGGCGCGGTAGTAGCGGTCGAGCCGGATCCAGTGGAGCTCGCGGCCGTTGATGACCTGCTCCTTACCGACGACCGCGATGTTGTTCTCGGCCTGACACGCGACCACGCAGCTGAGACAGCCGGTGCACGTGTTGAGGTCGACGCTCATGCCCCACTGCTGCTTGCCGGTCAGCTTCGGTGGCTCCCACAGGTGGCGCAGACGCTCCTCGTCCATCAAGTTGGCCTTCTCGACGAAGTTCGGCTCGGCGCTGAACTCCTCCGCGGTCGCCTCGAGGACGATGGGGCGCTCCTTGAAGTTGTTGAGGTATGCGGGCGGCTTGAGCGAGCCGTAATCCTGCGTGTTGGCCAGGGCGTAGGTGCCGCCGGCTTTCGCGACCGAGCCGGCGCCAATCCAAGCGGAGGCCGAGCTCCGGGCGACATTGGCATTGAAGCCGGCCCCTTCGGAGACCACGCCCTCGTCGCCATCCCAACGCACGACTTTGCGACCGCTGCCGATGTTGATCGACACCGTGTCGGTGGCCTGCCCGGGCATGATGAAGACGGGAAGCTCCATCGAGCCGCCGCCGGTCACGGTGACAGTGACCAGGTCTTCGTTCGCGACACCAAGCTTGTTGGCGGTGCCCGGCGAGACGTAGGCCGCGTTGTCCCAAGCGAGCTTGGAGACGGGGTGCGGCAGCTCTTGCAGCCACGCGTTGTTGGCGTAACGACCGTCGGCCAACGTGGGGTCGAGGTGGAAGTTGATTTCCATGCCCTCGACCGGCTTGCGGCCTTCCGTGACGGCGGGAGCGATCTTCTCCCAGTTGGCCAGCGGCGGAATGTTGACCTCGCGGGGCGCTCCGGCGACGACGCCGTCGTGCAACCAGCGGCGCCACATTTTGTCGGAGAAGCTGGGGCCGAGCTGGCCCTTCCAGAATTTCTTCAGGACGGCACTGCCGCGGTCGAGCTTCCCGGTCGCGAACAGGTGGAGCAGCTCGGTGTCGCTGTACGTGTCGTGCAGCGGTTCGATGAGCGGTTGCACGATGGCGATGGTGCCGTCGGTGCTCTCCGCGTCGCCCCAGGCCTCGAGGAAGTGCGAGATCGGCAGGTGCCAGTTGGCCAGCGCGCCGGTCTCGTCTCGGTACAGGCCGAGGTGAATCGTGGTGGCGGCGGTCAGCTTCTCCGCCAGACCTTGGTCGGACAGGCCGTCGTACGCCGGGTTGGTGTCGACGCAGATGACCGTGTCGATGTCTTTGCCAAGTCCCTCGGAGAGTGCTGAGAGCGTCTCGAGGGGAACCGCTGACCGGTCGAACCGCCAGCGCACCATGGTGCCGGTGTTGCGCAGTGCCGAGTTGATGGCGGCAGCCAGCGCGTGCACCCACATGGGCTGTCGCTCGCCGACCATGACGGCCGACTTGCACAGCGGGCGGTAGCGCGAAGGCTTCGCGCCTGCAGCAGCGGCGGCGGCGGCCTCTTTGCAGCGGTCGTTCTCGACGGCCTCTGCGAGGTCTTGAGCCAACACGTCGACGACGGCTTGAGCGCCCTCGTCGAGCTGAACTGCAGGAAGCGCGTCGGCCGAGAAGCCCGGAGGCGCCTTGACCGCGTCGTACTTGCCGCCCATGAGGGCCTTGGCGAGTGCGATGAGAGCATCGCCGACCTGGCTGCCGCGGAGACGGGCCCGGTGGTCGGCCATCATGCCGGTGTTGCTCAGGTGCGGCTCGAAGACGTACAGCCGCGACATCGGGTCTGTAGGCCCGACGACCTTGCGGGTTCCGGACCACTCTCGCGAGAGCCGGTTGCCATCCTCGAAGTTCGCGCCGAGGAAGTCGGCATCGAACGACGCGATGACCTTCGCGCCCTCGAGCGAGTAGCGGAACCGGGCGCCCGCGGTGGCGAGCATCTCAGCGACAGCCACCGACTGGGTGTTGCGCATCGGGTCGCCGTCGAAGAATCTCGCCTGCGGGAACCGCTGCTTCATGCCGGAGAGCAGGCTGCGGTTGGTCGGTGAGGGCATGTCGCGAACGACGAACGCCAGACCGGCGCCCTTCGCCTCGCTCTTGTCCTCGATCAGCGTGGTCAGCCCGGCTCGCGCTGCACTCCAGTCGCTGATCTCGCCGTCCTTCATCGGCATACGGCTGCGATCCGGATCGTAGAGGTCCAGGACCGAAGACTGCGCATACAACGAGGTGGCGCCGCCAGAACCGGAGTGGTTCGAGTTGCCCTCGAGCTTGATCGGCCGGCCATCGTGGCTCTCGACCACAACGCCTTCCACCGAACCGCCGAGCGCAAAGGCCGACGCGTAGAACATCGGCTTGCCCGGGATGAGATCCTCGGGGCGTGTCTTGAACGGCAGGATGTTCTCCTGCGGCTTTCGGATGCAGCCAGTGGTGGTCATCGAGACCCCCGCCAGCGCTGCGCCCGAGCCGATCAGGCCGAAGAAGTTCCGCCGGGAAACACCGTCGGCTGGAATCTCCAACTCTTCGGCTCCTTGGGGGAACTCCTTCCACGTGTCGGCTTCAGCCTCACGGTCTTGCGGGCTTTCTGAGCGGCCTTGAAGGCTCCGCCAGAACTGCGACCCACGCTGCACGACCTGGTTGGCCACCTCGCCCTCGGGCTGGATGGGGCCCAGGCGCTGCGGAGCGGCCTTGCCATTGACGACGTTGAGCTTCTTCATCGGTAAAACCCCTCGGGGACTATCGGTGACATCCCGAGCAGTGGACCGGGGGATTGACCTCGCGCTTGCGCGCAGGGTCGCGGTCCGGATCGTAGTTTTCGGCGCTCGAATCCCAGTTCATGTTCGTGACCTGGTCGAGCGGACGGAGGTTGGGCTTGGGATTGCGGTGACAATCCAGGCACCAGCCCATGGAGAGTGGCTGATCCTGCGAGACGACGACCATTTGGTCGACACGCCCGTGACAGCTCGCGCAGCCGACCCCTGCCGCGACGTGCGGCGAGTGGTTGAAGTACGCGTAGTCCGGAAGCATGTGCACGCGAACCCATTCGATAGCCTCGCCGGTCTCCCAGCTCTTCTTGAGGTTGGCGATGCGGCCCTCGTAGAGGCCGCCCGGGTTGGTCGTGCGCACGAGACCGTCGTGGCAGTTCATGCAGGTTTGCGTGGGAGGGATCGCTGCGACCGCCGCCGACTCCACAGTGTTGTGGCAGTAGCGGCAGTCCATCCCCATCTCGCCCGCGTGCAGCTTGTGGCTGTACGGCACCGGCTGGGCCGGCTGGTAGCCGACGTCGGTGTATTGCGGGGAGAACCAGTACCAAACCGTGAAGATGGCGCCGGCTCCGAGAATGGGAGCGATCAGTCCGAGTACGACTGGGAGAGTGTTCGTCCAGCGAGGGAAGATGGCAGGCATCTAGTTCACCGTCCTGAGGGACTGCGCAGGATCCGAGACTTCGCAAGCGCGCGAAGAAACAAGTCCGTCGTCCCCGACGTTTGATGGGGTGGGTGTGCAGGGAGTCGCGAGAGCCGCGAAGCCCGCGTCGATGGCACGCCTCCCCATACGGGAATCCGTATGAGAAAGAGAGCAACCACGGGTGGTGGGTATCGCGGCGGAAAAAAGTGCGTACATCCCGCTGAATCCGGCGCGGACCCTATCAATTGCGACAGGTTGCCGCAACAAGGGAATGCGCTTCGAACCCAACAGAAACCGTGTTTCTACGGCCCCGTAGGGTCGATACGCGTCGCGTTCGAGAGACTGATCACCGCGGCGGGTCGCGCAGGGATCGAGATCGCCGAGAAAGAGATTTGGCTGCGCCGTCGCCATCATCACGATGCCCCCGACTTCGCCTCCGCCCAGCGGGGCGAGAAGGTCTTTAGATACTGGATGATTGCGTGCCGGTCGTCATCGTTGAGACCGCTGAACGCGGGCATCCCGTTGGCCAGCTTGCCGTTGCGAATGGTGATGTCGAGATCTCCATCCGTCGGCAACGATGCGTCGGAGGCCGACTTGTACTTGAAGTCGGCTTGTCGAAAGTCACGTGGCGGCTCTGCGAGCCCCGTCGATGCGGGTCCCTTCCCGGACCCGTCCGTCCCATGACAGCTCGCGCAGCGCATCTCGAAGCTGCGATGGCCAGCGTTGAGCACCTCGGCGCTGACCTCCTGGCCACCGAGCATCATAGGCGCGGAGAATTTGGGGGGATCCTCCCCACACGCCGCGCCGGACGGAACGAGAGCGGACACAAAGAAGAGCGTTGCGCAGCGCGTCACTTCCGCTTGCTCCTCTCCATCATCATGACCCGGTCGGCTCGTTCGTAGAGCTCGTCCAAGCCACCGTCGGCGTTGGGAGTGGGGTCCAGGCCGTAAAAGCCGCGAACGTTGCCGTCACCGTCCACCAGGGCGAGCTTGGTGGAGTGTGCGATGTCGAAGAGGCCGTCGACTTCGGTTCGGTCGCCGACGCCGAGCTTGAAGCCACCCTCGAGCAGAGCGGTGACCGCCGGGAGCTCGCCGGTGACGAAGCGCCAGGCTTCATCGTCCTGCGTGGCGAACTCGTCGTGATACGCGCCAAGGACCTCGGGCGTGTCGTGCTCCGGGTCGACCGAAAACGACACGATCTTCACGTTGACGTCGTTGCGCTCGAAACGGTCGTAGAGATCCTGCATCGCGCGGGTAACCGCCGGACAGCTGCTCGGGCAACGGGTGAACACAAAGCCCGCAACCCAGACTTCGCCTTGCAGCGTCTCGGGAGTGAATGAACGTCCCTCGTGGTCCACCAACGCGTAGTCGCTCGGGAGCGTGAACATCACCTCCGGCGGGTCCGGGATGTGGCGCATGAACGGCCGCAGCAACGTGATCGTGACGATCGCGAGGCCTCCCATGATCGCCCAGATGTGGCGACGGAGGAACTTCAGCCACGCGGGCGGCTCGAAGTCTGGAGGGGGGACAGCCATCGGAAACGGGGAGCGGTGGAAGGCGAGCGACGGCTAGAGGAACACGTCGGCAACGAGCGCCAGCGTGAGAGCCGGCAGGTACACCAGCGAAGCGAGGAAGTAGTTGCGAGCCCAACGAGCGCCAGCGTCGTTGTCGAGGCCGGTGAAGCTCCAACCCAGGAACGCGGCACCCAGAAGCGCGGCCGAGACGAAGTAGAAGAGCCCTGCCCCGCCAACGGGCGCGAGCAGCAAGGTGAGCGGCACGAGTACGAGCACCCACGCCACCGCCTGAATCTTGGCGATCGCATCGCCGCGGACCAGCGGAACGACCTTGATACCGGCCTGTGCGTACTCCTGCTTGCGATAGATCGCGATCGCGATGAAGTGCGGCAGCTGCCACACCAACAGGATTGCGAACAACACGATCGCCGGCGGATCGATGCTGCCCGTGATGGCCGTCCATCCCAGCAGCGGCGGTGCAGCCCCGGGGATCGCTCCGATGATGAGGGCGGAAGGCGTCTTGTACTTGAGCGGCGTGTAGACGGCGACGTAGCTGAAGATCGCGAGCCCGGCGAGAACCGCCGTGAGCACATTGGTGCCCAGCGCCAGCACGACGAGCGAAGCGAGGCTGAGCGCCGCGGCAAACTTGAACGCTGCGGCCGCCGACAACCGGCCGGTTGGCAACGGGCGTCGCTTCGTCCGGGACATCAGCCCGTCGGTGTTGCGCTCCCACCACATGTTGAATGCGTTCGCGCCACCAACGGCCAGCCCGACGCCCACGAAAGTGGAGATGCCGGTCACCCAGTCGACGGAGCCCGGCGCCAACGCCATACCGCCGCCTGCCATCATCAAACACATCCGAGTGATGGATGGCTTGGTCAGCGCGACGAGGTCGGCGGTTCGGCTTGAGGTCTTCACAGCGCGACCCCTTCTTGCCCGTGTCGGCAGAAACTGTCGATAGCCCGGTATGCGCTGGCACACGCGCAAGTTTTGCGATTGGAACAGGGGGTGCCCCGTTCCTGGCACGTGTCGAACACCCACTTGGCCTTGGCCGACGAAAGGTCGAGGGACTCGCACGTGCTGGTGCGGTCCCGACCCAAGAGGCAGTGGGTCATGATCATGGGGACGCCGTTATCACAAAGCGGCTTGTTAGCCTCACAGCTGGCGTGCCAATCAAGTACGGCCGTGATGCACCCCTCGGTGTCCACGGTCTTGCCGAGCGCGTCCATCTTCGCGGTCGTCGCCGCGAAGTGATCGCGACTGCGGACCAACTGCACGTACCCGGCAACCCCCATCGCGATAGCCAGGATAGCGATGCCACCCAAGACCCAGCGAAGCTTGAGCCCAGAGGGCTCTGCGGGTTCCACGCTCGGCACGGGCGGGTTCTAGCGCTTACCGTTGAGACGGTCAACGCTGCGCCTGACACGCTACAAAAGGCGTTTGAGCCGTTGGCGCAAGGCCGCTGAAGAGGTCTGGCGAACCGCTACCGCATCGATCGCGAATCGCGTCCAACGTTGGGGACCCGCCCGGTGCTACGAATGGCGCATCTTATGCGCGCAGTTGATCGCTCCTGGTACCGTGACTTCATGAACTGGAAGGCTTGCCCGCCCCTGCTCGCCTGCGCGATCGCGCTGTCCGGCTGCGACGACGACACCAGCCCGGCCCACAGTGGGACGACTGGTGAAGACACGGCGACGACGGACGAGGTCGCGACCACGATCCCCGTCACGTCGGTCAGCGACACCACGCCGGACCCGACGACGGCCGGCTCCACGTCGAGCACCTCCGGCACGGACACGTCGACCGAAGGCGACACGGACAGTACGTCTTCGTCCGGCTCCGACACCGAAGGCCCGACCTCCACGGGGAGCACCGGGGGTTCGAGTTCCACCGGCGACAGCACGACCGGCGGCGCCACGTGGGACATCGAGTGGTGCAACCTCCAGTTCCCTCCGATGATCGAGGGAAGCACCGCGACGGTCACCACCGCATACGCCCGCGTCTACGTCGAGGGACTCACCGACCAAACCCCGGGGAACGACGCGGACGCCCAGCTTCAGGTCGAGTTCGGCTACGGCGCGGACGCATCGGACCCGGCCGTAGACGCGTGGACGTGGGTCTCGGGCGCTGGGAACGTGGGCTGGAACGGAAACGACGCGGGACAGCCCGACAACGACGAGTACCAGGGCGACCTCCAGTTCGGAGCCTCGGGTACTCACGACTACGCGGCCCGCGTGTCCGGTGATGGCGGGGAGAGCTGGGTCTACTGCGACCTCGATGGCCTCATCGAAGGTGGGTACACCTCCGACCAAGCCGGAAACGCGATCATCGAGTAGCCGATGTTCCGGCACGTTGCGGGTGTCCTCGGAGGACACGCTTGGACCATCTTCGCCGACGCCCGCCATCGTGTGCAGCCCGTCGACGTCCCCGCCTGCGAACCGTGGACGCACCAGGTCCACGACGATACGGGCGAGGTGGCTCGCCTCACAGGCCAGTACGCAAGCTCGGCGACCCGCCGTAGCGCGGTGCTGATCGTGCACGGACTCGGAGGTTCGTCAGACAGCGGGTACTGCCGCGGGCTTGCAAGGGCCGCTGCGGAACGAGGCTGGTCGAGCCTTCGCATCGACCTTCGCGGCGCCGACGGTGATGGCGAAGACGTTTATCACGCCGGTCTTGCACAGGACCTCCGCGCCGCCTTGCAGAGTCCCGCGCTCGCAGAGCATGAAACGCTCTACGTGGTGGGAGTCTCGCTGGGGGGGCACGCGACGCTCCGCCTCGCCCTGGAGCCGCCGGGCCGACTCGCGGCCGTCGTTGCGGTGAGCGCTCCGCTCGACCTCGCAGCCTCGTGTGAGGCGATCGACCGGCGTCGCGCGTTCCCGTATCGGCACCACGTCCTGGGTGCGCTCAAGGATTCGTATCGGGCCGTCGCCCAGCGCCACGGCTCGGGCCCTCGGGTCCCGTCCCCGCTGGAGACGGTCGAGGCGGTTCGCACGATTCGGGACTGGGACCGGACGGTCGTGGTGCCTCGCTTCGGTTTTGCGGACGTGGCCGAGTACCACCGCAGCATGAGCGTGGGACCTCATCTGCGCGACCTCGCCTGCCCCGCGCTCTACGTGGGCTCGCCGTTCGATCCGATGGTGCCCGGGCCCGCCGTGTTGCCTTCGCTCGCATCGGCCGGAGATTCGCTACGCGCGGTCATGCTGGCGCGTGGCGGGCACGTGGGACTGCCCGCACCGAAGTTGTCTCGCGAAGCCCCCCCCACCCTGCCTGGGCAGCTGCTCGCTTGGCTGGCCGAGCCGCGCTGAGGCGCACGAGGGAGCCGGCTTCACAAGCCGAGGCCGACGGTGCCATCGACGCAGTGGTACGCCTCGGGGTTGCCCCACTTGCGCACGTTGACGAACGCGGTCGACAGTTTTCCGCCCTCGTCGACAAAGAACGAGTCGGGGATTTTGTCGCTGCCGTATGCCTTGTTGATCGAGGTTGAAGGGTCCCAGAGCACCTTCACTCCGGTGTTCTCCAACGACATCCGCTCGAGGAATGGAGCGACGTCTTCGCGTTTTTCGTCGATGCTCACGGCGAGGATGACAACATCATCGCGGTCGCCAAGCCGCTGAGCGAGCTGATCGAACTGTGGCCATTCGGTGATGCAGGGCTCGCACCACGTCGCCCAGAAGTTGACGATGACGAGCTTGCCGCGGAAATCCGCGAGGGAGACCTCATTGCCCTGGAGGTCCTGCGCCGTGAACTCCGGCGCCATGAACGGCTCTCGGCTGTTGATGGAGGCGGTGCCGGTATCGAGATCGAACGTGACGGCGAGGTCTTCGCTTCCGGGCAGGTCGAGCGAGAACACGACGGGCTCCGCACCCGGTGCGGCCACGACGAGTTCTTGAGGACCATGAGGGAGCAGCAACGAGAGCTCACCGGACTCGTTCTTGGTTTCCATCCCGTTGCCCTTGGCGTCGGGGTTGAAGCTCGCCTCGGGGACTGGGCTCCCGCCGCGCGTCACGGTGGCGCGCACCCGTGAGCGGAACTCGGGTGTGAGTGCGCCGCAGATCGAGGCGTTCTGCGTCTCGACGGCACCGCGCAAGGACCACGCGAACATGAACACCAAAAGACCGCCGACGCCGATGTACAGCACGTAGACGAGCATCCCGAACGCGTCGGGACCGGTCCGGGCTTGGGGCTTCGCCTCGCTCACGTCTCGGACGGTAGCAGAATCCGTGCTCATTGCTCGACAATGGCGGCTTCGGCCATGAGCGCCTCGTAGACGCCCACCATCGGTGTCCCCGCATCCACGAGCGCCTGCGCCATCGGACGCTGCGCCGCGACTGCCTGCCGCAGCGTCTTGAGCGGTACCGCCCCGCGAACGTAGTGGCCGTTGACGAACGTGGCCGGTGTCGAGCGCACGCCGAGGTCTCGTGCCATGTCGACGTCGGCCTGGATCCGCCGCTCGATCGATTCGTCCTGCAAGTCCGTCTCGAACTGCGCGACGTCCAGGCCCAGCGCTTCGGCCATCGCCGAAAAGTCCGCGCCAGCGAGCGATTCGCGGGACTCGAACAGCTTGTCGTGCATCTCCCAGTACTTTCCCTGACGCTCGGCCGCCAGCGCTGCCTTCGCAGCATCGCGGGCCCGCGGGTGCGATGGAATCGGTAGCTGCATGGACACCACACGCACGCCCTGCTCCTGCTCCGCCAGCTCGTGCAGCGACGGAGCGATGCGGCCGCAGTATGGGCACTGAAAGTCGCTGAAAACGGCGACGGTGACCAAGGCATCGGCGGGCCCGAGCGCGGGCCGTCCAGCGACGTCGACACGATAGGTGACATCGGGATCGAGGCCACCGGGCTGTGGCGCGGGCCTGGGAGGATTGGGGTCTCGGCTGCGGCGCTGCTTCACCGCGCCCTGCATGAGCTTCGCGTACACCTCGGCCTCGGGCGTACCGGCATCGATGAGGCGCTCGGCGTTGTCCGCCTCGAACTCGAGCACCTCGTCCCACTGCCCCTTGTCGCGAAAGCCGACGTAGCGATGGCCGTTGACGTAGAAGACCGGTGTCCCGGTCACGCCGAGCTTGGCACCGGCGAGCATGTCGTTGTCGACCGACTTGGCCGCCGCCGGACTGGCGTAGTCGTGAAGGAATCGCTCAGGGTCCATCCCCATCGCCTCGGCACGCGCGGCGATGTCCTTGACCGACGAGTTCGCCTCGAACAGGTCCTTGTGCATCTCCCAGAATTTGCCTTGCTGGTGCGCAGCCCAAGCGGCCTTGGCGGCCGGTAACGCGAGTCGGTGCCCGGGCAACGGGAAGTGCTTGTAGATCAAGCGGACGTCGTCATCGCGCTTGGCCATCGCCTTCTCCAGGGGCTCACGAGCCCGGGCGCAGTACGGGCACTGATAGTCCGCAAACTCGATCACCGTGACCAACGCGACCTCAGGGCCGTGCGCCGGCTCGTCCCCCCGCAGCTCGACGTCGTATCGGGTGTCATCGTCGAGCACCGGCGGGCCATCGAAGTCGTCTTGCACGACGCGGCCGATCAGGAACCCCAGGCCCAGCGCCATCAGAAACGCCAGCACCCCCATCAGGGGCCCGGAGCCGGACTTCTTGTCGTCGGTGGTCTCGGTGGTCTCGGTCGACTCGCTCATCGGATAGGGCCTCTCAGCGAGCGCCGGCGACCTTCGCCGCGCGCATGATTCGAGCGTACAGCTCGTTGCGGGGCACGCCCGCGTCCATCAGCGTCTTCGCGAACGCCCGCTCCTCGTCGATGATCGCGCCCAAGGCTTGAGCATCCATTGCGCCGGAGAAGTTCCGACCGTTGATGAAGAACGACGGGGTTCCGCGAACGCCCAGTCGGCGCCCGAGCGTCTTCTCGAGCTTGAGGCGCGCTTCGGTTTCTTCGCTGTCGAGGTCGGTCTCGAACTGAGCCTTGTCCAGCCCCAGGGATCCTGCGGCCTCGATGAGCTGCTCTCGCGACAGTGAGGCGCGATGGGCGAACATGTGATCGTGCATCGCCCAGAACCTGCCCTGCGACTGCGCCGCGATCGCAGCCTTGGCGGCCAGAGGCGCCTGGGGGTGCATCGGCATCGGGAACTGATGAAACACGACGCGGAGGTCTTCGGGATAGACCGCCTCGAGTTCGTGCACGGTCTGCGCAAACGTGCCGCAGAACGGACACTGAAAGTCGCTATACTCGACAAGGGTGACCAGCGGCTCGGCGGCACCTCGAATGCCGTCGGTCGGCTTGTATGTCGCGCGAACACGGTCTCCGTCACCACGCGCCAGCTCGGCGTGGGCGTCGTCGACGTCGTTCATGTGCGGCAGCGGCTTGTCGTAGGTCGGGTCGGGGCCGGCGCTCTTCTTGTTGCAACCGCCAAGGACGAGCATCGCCCCGAAGGCGAGCGAGGAGAGGATGCGGAGCGTGGTCACGGGTTTGGATATCCTTCGGGGCCGATGGCTCCGTCTAGGAGACGGGCGCGGAGCTGGGAGAGGGGAACCCCCTCCTCTTCGGCGAGCTTGTTCGCAGCGTCGAGTTCTTCTTGAATCACGCCGCCGAGGCGACCGGGTCGGAAACCGCTGACGTACCGACCGTTGATGAAAAATCCGGGCGTGGCGACGACGCCGAGCCGAATCGAGGTGCGAAGATCGTCGTCCACCGCTTGGCTGACCGCCGTGCTGTCGAGGTCGGCCTTGAACTGCTCGACGTCGAGGCTCAACTCGGTGGCCATCGCGATGAAGGCAGCGCGATCCAGTGCACCCTCCCGGGCGAAGATCGCGTCGTGGTAGGGCCAGAACTTGCCCTGCTTGCCCGCAGCAATGGAGGCCTTGGCCGCACCCCTGGCTGCGGTGTGAATCTCCAGCGGGACGTGGCGCACCACAAACTGCACATCGTCCCCATGCTTGTCACGCAGGCCCAGCAACTCTTCGTGGGCGCTGCGGCAGTAGGGGCACTGAAAGTCGAGCAGCTCCACGACCTGGACCGGCGCGGTGTCGGGACCCAGCGGCGCCGACTCGCCCGGCGCGATGTCGTATCGAGCGTCGTGGGTCGGCGCGACGAGGTTGGCGGGCGGGTCGGTGAGCTTCTGTTTGTCGGCCAGCTCCGCGCGCAGCTTGTCCGCTCCTTTGGGTGCCGAGACGCGCTTGCTTGACGCCGAGGCCATCACCTTGTCGTACAGCTCGGCGCGCGGCGTGCCAGAGGCGAGCAGGTCCTTGGAGCGCGCAATCTCCTCGTCGAGGATCGCGTGCCACGTCGCTTCCTCGGCGTAGCCGGCCATGTACAAGCCGTTGACGAAGGCCACGGGAAGCCCGACGATCCCAAGGCGCTTCGCCTCCCGCCTGTGCCGCATCCGCGTGCCCGCGTGGGCGCCCGTGTCGAGGTCGTCCATGAACTTGGGGACATCCAGACCGACCGACTGGGCGTGCTTTCGCAGCGTGGGGCGATCGAACGCGCCGATGTGCTCAAACAGCTCGGCGTGCATCTCCCAGAATTTGCCCTGCTCCCCGGCAGCGAATGCAGCCTCGACCGCCTCCTCGCCCTTGCCGAAACCGGGGACTGTGTAGGAACGGAAGATCACCCGCAGGTCCTGTCCGTAGTCCTCGAGCAGGTTGTCCATCACGGACCAAGTGCGCCCGCACGGTGGGCACGCGTAGTCGGTGTAGAGGATGACCGTGACCAACGGAGTCTCCCCTCCGCGCGCGTACTCCTCCCCGAAGAGAGGAACGCGGTAACGCTCGGCATCGATCCGCACCTTGGGCGCGGGCTTGCCACCATCGTCGGAGCTTGGGCACCCCGTCAGGCCGAGGGCGACGAGCAAGGAGGTGCACAGATGAATCGGGCGCATCACGATCGATGTCCAACGTAGCAAACTGCGCGGGCATACTGCGGCGAAGCGATTCGAGCGCGGCCGAAGCTCGGCGCAAGACGCGATCTCCCGCCGCGGCCGGGCCCAGAACCAAAGCGAAAACGCCACGTCCTGAGATGGACGTGGCGTTTTCTTGGAGCGGGAAACGAGATTCGAACTCGCGACTTCAACCTTGGCAAGGTTGCGCTCTACCAACTGAGCTATTCCCGCGAACGGATGCGGAGACTGCCCCAGGCTCCTGGCCGCGTCAAGGGTGAATTCGTACATTCTCCCGCATGCATCCGAGCCCGTGTCCATGCGCATAGTCGCGGCCCCGAGTTGGTGTTGCAGCGCCGCCATAGGAGGCGTAGAACCAGGCGAACCGAGGGCCCGAACGTTGAATTCTTCCACCAACCCGATCGGACTCGTGGGCTCGCGCGGATACGCCGGCCAAGTGCTCCATGCGCTTCTCATGCACCACCCCTGCATGGACCCGGTCGTCAGCGTCCACCGTGACCCCACACCGGAAGCAATCGACTCGTTCCGCGAATGCCGCGCAGTCGCGCTGGCGATCCCAGACGGGCCGGCGCTGGCTTGGACCGAGGCACTCGCGTCAGCAGGAATCAAAGTCCTCGACCTGTCGGGGGCGCACCGGCTCCGCGACGAGATCCACTACGGAATCCCCGAACTCTGGGGCGCGCCAAGTGCGGATGCTGCCGTCGTCGCGAACCCCGGTTGTTATCCCACCGCGACCCTGCTTGGACTCGCTCCGTTGCTGCGCGCGGAGGCGATCGAAGCCGCACCCGTCGCGGTGGTCGGCGCCAGCGGAACCTCGGGTGCCGGAAAGACCCCCAGAGACGACCTCCACTTCAGCGCGCTGTTCGGCAACACGTTTCCGTACAAGGTCGGCAGTCACAAGCACATTCCCGAGATCGCCCGGCACCTCGGGGCACCGGTCACGTTCGTAACGCAGCTTCTGCCGATCGTGCGCGGCATCTTGGTGACGGCCTTCGTCAAGCCCACCCGCTCCCCGGCCGACGTGCTGCGAACGCTCCAGAGTTTCTACGAGGACCAGCCCTACGTCACGGTGCTCGCGGAGCCCGGACCCGGGCTCGGAGTGGCGCACGTCGTGGGCAGCCACCAGGCGGTCCTCGCGGTGGGCCCGGCGGACGATGGAGGCTTGGTCCCCGTCTTCGCCACCATCGACAACCTCATGCGCGGGGCCGCCAGCCAAGCGCTCACCAACCTCAACCTCTGGCTCGGCCTGCCACGACACGCCGGCCTGCCTCAGCCCCTTGCCCACGTCGGAAACGACGTGCCTCCCATGAATCGCGCCCTGCCATGAGCACCACCGACATCACCATCCACACCGAGCTGGCCCCCTCGTTCCCGGTCGCTGGATTCCGTTTTGCCGGGACACGATGCGGCATCAAACACGCACGGCCGGACCTCGCTCTGCTCGTCTCCGATCGGCCCACGGTCGTCGCCGGCTGCTTCACGCAGAACCGAGTCCGTGCCGCCTGTGTCGAGCGAAATGCCGCCGCGCTGCCGGCCGATGGATTGCGCGCGGTCCTGATCAACAGCGGCAACGCCAACGCGATGACCGGCCCCACCGGAGTGGAGGACAACCTCCGCATGGCCAGTGCCGCAGCGACCGCACTCGGCCTAGAGATCGACACCGTGTTGACCGGGTCGACCGGGATCATCGGGGTCCCGCTCCCAGTCCAGCTCATCGAGGAAGCCGCCAGCGAGTTCGACAACAAGCTGCAGGACGACCCGCGCGAGTTCGCCAAGGCGATCCTCACCACCGACACCTGCACCAAGGTCGCCCACACGACCGTTGAGCTCCCGGGCCACGACCCCCCCGTTCGCTTGCTCGGTGTCGCGAAGGGCTCGGGCATGATTCACCCCAACATGGCGACGACGTTCGGCTTCCTGTTGACCGACGCCGCGATCGCGCCGGGCAAGCTCCAGGCGATGCTCAGCCCCGCAGTCGACCGGACCTTCAACGCGATCACGGTCGACGGCGACTCGTCCACCAACGACATGGTGCTGGCGCTGGCCAACGGCGCCTCCGGAGTCCACGTCGAGGGCGACGCCGCCGAAGCCTTGTTCGCCGAAGCGGTCGGCGGCGTGCTCCTCTCGCTCGCCAAACAGGTGGCCCGCGATGGAGAGGGCGCGACTCGACTCATCGAGGTTGAGGTCACCGGCGCCCCCAGCGAGTCCATCGCCCGAGACCTGGCCCGCGGCGTTTGTCGCAGCAGCCTGGTCAAGTGCAGCGCATTTGCCGGTCAGCCCGAGTGGGGCCGCGTGAGCATGGCGATCGGTCAGGTTGCGGCCGAGCACGGCCTGCAGCTCGATCCCGGGGCGCTGACCATTCACGCCCAAGGCACCCTGCTCTACGACCGTTCCGGGCCGAAGCTCGGGCACAACACGGCCTCCCTCCGCGCCGGACTTCAGCAAACCGAAGTGCGCTGGAGTGTCGACGTTGGCATGGGAGGCACAGGGTCCTCCACCGCATATGGCTGCGATCTCAGCTACGACTACGTGCGCATCAACGCGGACGAGTCCAAGCAGATCGAGGTCAGCCGCAGCGGTGCCGTCTCGCGCAACCTCTCCTTGGCTGCGTATTCGCCTCGGCTCAAACATCAGCTGCTGTGCGAAGGGCTGTCCTACGTCCGCCGGTTCACCGGGATGCGGGTGATGGTGGTCCTTCCTAACCTCGAGAAGCTCGATGCGCCCATCGCCACGCTGGCGCACGACTTGGAGCTCTGTCTCGATGCGGGGCTCAAACCGGTCGCGGTGCTCCCCTCTGCCGCCGCGGTCGAGACCATCGCGGAACACATGAAGCAGGCGGGACGTTTTGCGGCGAGCGTTGCGACCGATGCTGTGAACATCAGCAACCTGCTCGACCGCGGGCACCTGTGTTTGCTCGCCCGCACCGAGCCCGCCCCCGATGCGACGGTCGACCTCGCGCTCAAGCTCGGCATTCAGAAGCTCATCGTGCTCGCGGCCGACGGAGGCCTTCGCGACAAACACGGCCTTGTCCAGCGACTCTCGCCCGACACCTTTCTCACCGGCCTCGAGCGTGGCCGATTCGATGCGACCGATCCCGAACTGCTCGTCCTCGCCCGGCATGCGGCCAAGCGTGGACTCTCGGCGTTTCATGCCATCGACGGTCGCATTCCCCACGCCGTGGTCGGCGAGCTCTTCACCGACGAAGGCATCGGCACCCTCATCACCCGCCAGGCGCTGGCATGAAAGGCGCGAAGGCACGCAGACTCGCGCTCAAGCAGCTCTTGCTCAGTGGCCAAACCGGCACCCAGCAGGAGCTCTGTGACCTGCTGGGCGGACGGGGATTCGATGCGACACAAAGCACGATCAGCCGGGATCTCAAGTCTCTGAGCGCCCAGCGTCGGCAACGGGCGGACGGAGAGTTCGCCTACCACCTGCTCGCTGAGACAACCGCCGCGTTCGACGCTGACATGGTCCAGGACGTGATGCACAACGAATCGATGCTCCTGCTTCGGACTCGGATCGGCCGGGCGCAAGCGGTCGGTTTCGACCTCGACTCCATGCGGCATCCCGACATTCTCGGCACCTTGGCCGGCGATGACACCGTGCTCGTCATTCCCCGCAGCGTGACCCGGGTGGCTGCGCTCGCGGCTTCCCTGCGCGAACTCTCCGGACTCTGAGTCGAACCCGAGCCGCACCCAGGTACCATCGCCGCGGTGGGTGACGACTCTGAGCGGTCCCTTGGGGACGACAGCGATCGCAGAAGCGACCAGAGGCTCTCTATCTTCTGGGACAGCCGCTCTCGAAGTCCGGTGACTACGCTCCCGCCCGCGAGACCCTGCAGCGGGCCTATCACGCAGCCATCGTCTCGAGGCATGATGCGGTTGCGGCCGACGCCGCGGCCCAGCTGACCTTCGTCGTCGGCGGCCTGACGCAGGATCACGAGGGTGCGCGCACGCACGTACAAGACAGCCGCGCCTCGGCCGAGAGGGTCGGGACCGATGAGCTCGTGCCGAGGCCGAGGCCGCCCTGCGTCGGGTGGGCGAGACCGATGACGACTTTGGCCAGGAGGTCCGCGTTTGGCTCGGCGAACACCCGCAATGACGCCCAAGCGGTTACCGGCGACGCATGGACACGAGCAGGGCCACCAGCATGACCCCGCGGGAGTCATAGAAGTCGCCCGTAAACGAAGCGGACATCAACAACACCAGCAAGACAGCAAGGTCTCGCGCGTAGAGGTCTGCGTTGGCCGCGAAGACACGCCACAGCTGCGGGCCCAGCACCGCCGCCAGGAGCAGGACGGAGATCAGGCCCCCCTCGCAGAACGCCTCGAGCGCGATGTTGTGGGGATAGGTGTGGAACCCACCCGCGGCGAACGCAGCGAGTCCCTGCCCGACGAGCGGCGCATCCAGTCCCATCGTCCAAGCATGAATGTAGATATCCATGCGCCCTGCGTCGTGGCGCTCTTCGAGCGTGAGCACAAGGAACCGCTCTTCGAACGAACGCAGCGCCGACTGACCCACGTCGGTGAACGTGGCGACGAACCATCCGAACACGACCAGTCCCAACGCGATCTTCACAAAGCGCCCCACCGGCATGCGCTTGGCGTAGACGAGGGTGCACGTGCCGACGATCATGCCGACGATGGCTCCACGTGATCCGGAGAGGAGAGCCAATACAGCGCCGAGTCCCGCGGCGAACAGCCACAGCGTTCGTTTCCGGCGGCCGGCGAGGATCGCCGACAGGCTCACCATCAGGAGGACGGCCATGTTGCGGCCAAACACATTCGGGCCGCCGCCGAGCACAGCGAGTCGCTCGCCAGAGCCTCCGACCCAGGACAGAAGTCCCATCACACCCATGAGGCCCAGCGATCCGGCGAGCGCGTCCCAGAAGCGGTTGATCAGGAGCGTCGGGCCGGTCCATCGCGCGATTCGAGCCACCGATGTGAGTGCCACGAGAATGAGCAGCATCTCGTAGGCCTTGGTCCACGGGAGGTCGGAGGTTGGTGCCCAGAGGACCGAGGCAATGAGGTAGCCCAAGAACGCCACCACAGAGCCGACGTTGGTGCGCAGTACCGGCTCCGTATCGAGCGTGCGGGCGAGCGCGGGTGAGTAGGCGATCGCGGCCAGTCCCACGACGATCCAGGCGCGAGGCTCGAACAGCGCGCTGGTCTCCCCGAATCCCAACCGAGCCAAGCTCCATCGTCCAGAGAGGATGAACAGGGCCATTCCGATCGCGGTCGCCCACGCGACCTGACGCTGCGGTGAATCGTCATGCATGGGGACCCCCCTTCTTGAGCCGGATATGCGCGAACGCGACTGCGAGCATCGCCCCGGTGGCTCCGACCCCGAGCCCCAACGCACTGGCCTTCGCCGCTCCCATGAGACCACTGCACGGAACCCAAGCCAGCGCGGCGACTCCCGTGGTCGTCGCGGCGGCGAGATAGAGGACCGCTTGCGTCTTGAGCAGTCGGGCTGCGGTCAGCGCATAGATCGACAGCGCGAGTACGAAGTGCATCGCCCCGCCGATCATGCTCCACACGAACTCCGGCTGATACGCGGCGAACGACTCCGCACACGCAAGGCCCAAGAAGAAGACGTCGCCGACCGTCGCGGCGACGAGAACACCAACGCCTCCCATCGCAGCGGCGAGTGCGAACAGGCCCAGCGACATCTTGGCGAACGCGGGAGCGTTGCGCTCGGCGACGTGGCGAGCGATCCGCGGCGCGAGAGGGGCACCGAGCGCGAAGACGAAGGCACTGCCGACCGTAACGACGTAGGTCATCGGAACGTAGAAGCCGAGCGACTCCTCCCCTCGGTTCGCCTCCACGATGTACCGCGGCAGGTTCTGGTTCAACGAGTCGACCAGCCACATCAGGCCCATCGGGAGCGCCATCAAGACAAGCCCCCGCGGAGAGCCGCCCGCGAGGCCATAGATGACGCGCCCAAGGAGGGTCCACCCGAAGCTACCCCTGCGGGACAGCTCAGGAAGCAACTGCGATGTCGTCGGGCTTGGCATCGTCGTCTTGAAGGTCATCGGCGTCGGCCGCGGACTGGGTGTAGTCGGACGAGTAGGCGTACCCTCCGCCGTAGTAGTAGTACCCATCGTCTCCGCCGTGCTCGCGCTCGACGGCGTTGAGCACCAGGCCCTTGGGCGCGCCCAGGCGACTCCACACCACCCGTGCCCGCCGGGCGTGGGCTCGCTGGAGGACTCCCGGACGGGCGACGACCAACAGAAGGTCGGCATGCTGGGCGACGACGGAACCGTCGGGAACGAACGACGGCGCGCTGTCGAGAAGCACGTAGTCGTAGCGAAGCCGCGCGGCTTCGATCAGCTCACCGAGCTTTGGAGACATCAGCGACGGCAGGGAGTCGGGCACGCGCTGGCCCGCGGTCAGTACATGAACGCCACACTCCTGGGGCCGGACGAAGTCCGTGAAGTCCGCGACGTTGCCGTGGGCAAGCAGGTTCGTGAAACCGCGGTCCCGCTTGACCCGCCACTCGCGATGCTGGACGGGACGCCGCAGGTCGAGGTCCACGACGAGCACCGAGGAACCGGAGCGCGCCAGGGAGATCGCGAGGTTGGAGACCACGGTGCTCTTTCCTTCCCCTTGTTGGCTGGACGACAGCGCGATGACTCGGCCGCGGCCTGACTCTGCGGGCGTCATCGTGACGGACACGCACAGTGCCCGGAACGCCTCGGCTGCCGGCGAGTGGGTCTCTGCCCAGATCGCCTGGTGCGGTAGTCGGGAGTTGTCGCGTTGCGACGCCTTGGTCGCCTCCGGGAGTTTGGGCACCACACCGTAGACCCCGAAGTCGAACTCGGCTGCAACGTCGTCGACGGAGGTGAGCTTTCGTCGCAAGGCGTGGGAGAGCCACGCGGTCGCGAACGCGAACATCACCGCGGCGGCAAACCCCGATGCCCAGATCCGGGCGCGACGCGGGGACGCCATGTCGTGAGGCACGTTGGCGCTCTCGACGATGCGCTTGTCGATGGTTGTGGAGGCCTCGAGAATCTCGGCCTCGCGGTAGCGCTCCAGCAGGAACGCGTAGAGCTTCTGGCTGACCTCGACGTCTCGCATCAGGCGCGCGAGTTGGAGGTTCTTGGCGGGGAAGTCGGTGAGGACCGCCGCGGCGGCATCCCGCTCGCGACGCAGGTTGGCCATCCGGCTACCCACGTTCTTGCGCGCCGTCCCCAACAGTCGGCCGACCTGCTTGCGTTGCTGCTTCAGCCGACGATTGACCTCGACCAGCTTCGGGTGGTCGACGGTCAACGATGCCGACATCGTGGCGGCTCGCGTCTCGGCCTCGGTCAGGGCGCCGATCGATGCAGCGAGGACCGGGTCCGCGATGAAACTGGCGGTGAGGTGTGCCCCCTCCCCTTTCTTCATCCGACTCCGCAGCCCCTTGTGAAGCGAACCGAGAACGGCGGCCTCGACGTCCGCTTGGCGGAGCTCGGCCTCGATCATCGAGACGCTCTCGATGGTGACCTTGGCCTGGGTATCGAGCTGGACCGCGTGCTCCGCTTCGGAGAACTCACGCAACTCCTGCTCCGCGATGACCAGCTCCTTGTCGGCGTCGTCGAGGCGCTGCCGAATGAACTCGGCGGACTTCGAAGCCCCGGTGGCCTGCCAATCGAGGCTCTGCTGGAGGTATCGCCGCATGAGGTCATCGACGACGGCCTGCGCAACGAAGCGATCGGCATGAACGAAGCTCACCGCCACGAGGTCGGTCGCGTGGTCGCGGTTCCCGACCGGTGCGACGGACAGTTGAGGTAGCAGACGGTCGAGCAGCTCGCCCTCCGTCTCCACGTAGACCGTGTTCGGAACACCGATCTCTCCGGGGAGTGTGGCGAACGAGAGCGCCAACCCCTCGGTTTCGAGCGTCTCGCCCACGGCGAGGGTGAACTCGTCCGCGGCACCGGGCCCACCCACCGCGACCGCGACCGTTGACTCGTCGGTCGCTTCGACGCGAAGGGTCACACCTTGGAGGCGTTCCGGCGTCAGCTGAGCGAACGCCAGCGACCCGCGCAGGGAGGTGAGCCATGGGGGCGTCGGACCCTGCTTGCCGGTCGCGACATCCCACTGAGGTGTCACCATCCGAGGTCGTTTTGGATCGATGACGTGGAGTCCGAGCGAGGTGAACGTCTCGACGACGGCTTCGCGCCGCCGGAGGATCTCGACCTCGGTGTCGACCTGGGAGCCGCCCAGCTCGCCCATGAAGTCGAGCATGGGCATGGCGCTGCTCCCCTCGTTCGACACCTGCACGACCCCTGCACTCGAATACGACGGGAGCGCGAAGAACCCGAACAGGATGAACGGCGCGAGGGTGAGCACACCTGCACCCACCGCCACCCATCTGTAGCGCCGCAGCAAGCCCAACCAGCTGCCGAGCAGCGCGGCCAAGCCCGCTTTTTCAGTTGTGCCGCCGCCGCCCTCAGGGGGCTGAGCCACAGCACGGGTGGAGTCGCTACGGAGAGGCCGAATGACGTCGTCCATGGTCTGCTTTCACGGGGCCAGCCTTGGTCCCGCCTGAGGTCTCTGCGTTCGGCCCTGGGTCGGCGCAACACCGCATCGACGCCCGAAGACGGCCGATACGCGGCCACGCGGACCGATCCGTGCCGGCTGGCCCTAAACCGGCCCCTGCGCGGGTCGGCCCCCGGGCAGATCGATCGCCCGGAGCCCGGTGGTGGCGGCAACCCTCACCACACGGCACACTGAGCGCAGGCGACCGATGGACGGCGAGTACAACTGGGCAGCGCTGGCGGTCCCGATCTTCTTGGGTGCGACCCTGCTCGAGGCGTGGATCGCCCGCAAACGGCGCCAGGATTTCTACGCCTTCGGCACGGCGCTCAGCGATCTGGCGTGCGGCACGGTCTTTCAAGCCGGCGAGCTGGTGCTCAAGCTCGGCTTCGTCGCCGCGTACGTTTGGCTCTTCGAACACGCGCGCCTGGTGACCTGGGACGAGAGCGGCCCATGGCCTTGGGTGCTCGGCATCGTCGGCGTCGACTTCCTGTTCTACTGGTGGCACCGGGTCAGCCACGTCGTCAACGTGTTGTGGGCCGTGCACGGCGTCCACCACCAGAGCGAGGACTACAACCTCGCCGTCGCACTCCGGCAGCCGCTGTTTGAGCCGATCACGTGGTTCGTGTTCTACGCGCCGCTCGCCCTGCTCGGGGTATCGCCCGTAGTCTACCTCGCGGCCTACGGCATCAACCGGTTCTATCAGTTCTGGATCCACACCCAGGTGGTCGACAAGGGCCCAGGCTGGGTGGAGTGGCTGCTCAACACGCCCAGCCACCACCGCGTGCACCACGGGGTCAACACGCAGTACCTCGACAAGAACTACGGCGCGGTGCTGATCGTGTGGGACCGATTGTTTGGGACGTTCGAGCCCGAGGTCGAGACCCCGATCTACGGCACCACCGTTCCGCTGCGCAGCTACAGCCCGCTGTGGGCCAACTTCGTTCACATCAGCCGCATCATCACGCTGGGTCGGCTGGCCTCGAGCACCCGCGAGCGACTGTGGGCTTGGGTCGCGCACCCGGCCTGGCTGCCGCAGGGCGTCACGGAGCCCGAGCCCAAGGTCGACCGCACGACCTACGAGAAGTACCGGCCTTCCGTCGCGCCCCGACTCCGTGCCTATCTGCTCGGGCACTTCGGCTTGGCCGGCGGCGCGATGGGAGTCGTCGTGTTCTTCGAGCACAGCCTCACCCCGCTGCAGCTCGCCGCGGCTGGGGCCGTACTGATCGCGACGTTCGCCGCGATTTTGGGTCTAGCCGAGGGCCGCGGCTGGGCGTGGCCGCTCGAGCGCGCTCGACTCCTGGGGGCCGTGACCGTCTCGTCGTGGCTGCTTTCGAGCGCAGCCGGCTGGAGCACGCCCGAGGCGCTCGGGGCGGGTGGGATGCTCGGCGTCACCTGCATTGCGGCGCTCCTCATCCTGCGCCCCGATCGCGCCGGACCGAAGGCGTAGCGGCGCCCTCCCTCAGGCTTCCTGTCGATGCGAGAGCCGACCGAGTGCGTGCTGGATGTGGTGCAGCGGTGTGTGCTCGGGGGCGACAAACGGTAGTACGAACCCGGCGCCGTCGTCGGTGCTGGAAAAAACCCGATGCGGATGTCCGGCTCGCGACAGCAGCGTAATCGTGGCAACCGCCGCCCGGGCCGCCGACGCCCAGAACCCTTCACCGGGGACCACCGTCGTCGTCACCTGGACATGCGCACTGGTGCTCGCCAACACAGCCGAGGCCTTCTTGCGGGCCGCCGCGTCCGGGATCTGTAGTCCGAACTCGATCACGTTGAACACGACGATTCCCGCAGGGTTGCGAGACGCCAGATCGAAACTCGCGGTCTCACACGCAGCAAGCCCCCCTACCGAGACGGGAGCGAACCAGTGCGTGAACATCACGTTGCGCCACTGCACCACCCGGTGGTCTGCGCCCTCCGAGCAGATCCGTTCGTCGTCATCGAGAAGGAGCAGCGTCGAGGGTGATCCGCTCACCGCGCGGGGGACCGCCACCGGCCCCCGCTCGCTCTGCTCATCGCTCACGCCCAGAGGATCACGCAGACCCACGGCCGCTCCAACCGGGGAATCCCCTCCACTTTCGCGCTCTGCGCAGGCGGGGCCGAGCACCCCGGCGACTCGCGAGGAACGCTCTCACCTGCCCTGAAGGGCCCTCTTTGGGCGACTTGTCCGAAGCGCTTGACGCGGCCCGCTGGAGGGCGGTATGAAGCGCGCCCTATTCCTCAGTAGCTCAGTTGGTTAGAGCGGGGGACTGTTAATCCCTAGGTCCGCGGTTCGAGTCCGTGCTGAGGAGCTTCAAGACCCACTTTCGAGTGGGTTTTGCTTTTGGTTCTGTCGGCGTGTCCCACTGGCGTCCCACTTCGCGGCAAGCGATGGCGACAAGTCACCGCACCGAACGTGGCTGTACCCCCCTCCAACGGAAGTCGCCGGGAGACGTCGAACTGCGCGCGGATCGAGTGACCTCCCTTTGCTCGGTACCATCGGGCCTGCGAGAGCCGCCCATGTTGTTCAGGAGCCTGGAGTGCCGAGGGTTTGCGAACCACCACGAGTCTGTCTTCCGACAGGTGGTTTTCAGCGATGTCCAGATACTCCAGCCGACGGAGGGTTCGCTGTTCACCCTGACGCCAACGGGCTCGGTCGGCGCGGCATGGGCCTACACGCTAGAGGTTCGAGTCTTCTCGCCCCCGATGGAGGCAGGCACGATGATGACTTCGTACGAGCACGTGCTCGACGACGTACGCACGCTGCTCAGCTACCTCCTGGACATCACGCTTCATGCAGATGTCGACGGGTGCAGGGCGCTAGGTGAGAGACGTCTGTCTGCGGAGCTTTGCCGCCTTGTTCCGGAACGCTTCAAACGCGGGCGCGTGATGACGGAGTCGTGGACTTCCCCGGCGCGTTCCGCATTCGAGTCCGTAACCTCCAAGGCCGACTCTCATCTGCTCGTGGTGCTCCGGGCGACAAAGGCGTACGAGCGCGCGATGGTTGCACTCGCACGAGGACAGCGCGACCTCGCGTACGTACTCCTAGTGTTCGTCCTCGAGTGCCTGGCCCAAGTTCGAGAACGGCCAAAATCAGTCGAGTGGGAGGCCTACCCCCCGAGGGAGCGAGACGCAATAGACAGCGTGTTCGACGAGAATGATGTTGCTGAAGCCGTCGCACAGCAGGTTCGAACCATCCTCGCGACGACCAAGCACCTTCGTGTGTCGGAGAACTTCCGACAGTTCGTCGTTGGTGCATTGGGCCCGGAGTTCTTCGATTGCGACAGGCAGCCGCAGGTCGATCATCCCTCGCTGCGGCTACGCGGCTCACTGATGCCGCGTCTTCTCGACAGGGCCTACGCGACCCGATCCGGTTTCGCCCATGCGCTGTCTCCGATCGCAGAAACCGTCTCCGCCGAGTGGCAAGACGAGTACTGCGTGCTGAGGAGTGGTGAGCCCGCGCTGACCTTCCGAGGCCTACATCGGGTGGTGAGAGGAGTTGCCGGCCGCATCTTGGAGGAGCGGCGTGCTCCCCCTCAGCAAGTCGCGCCGCCCGACCCGCCAGGTGTTGTCCAACGAAAGTGGTCCTACACGTACTGGCTCTACCAGACGAGGCCGAAGTCGAATGGTGCAGACGCACTCGGGTGGCTGAGGACTCTGCTTGGCTTGCACATCCGTCACTGCGCGGAGCCCAACGGTGAGACGCCACCCCCCGACCCAATTCCGGTCGGTGCTATCGGCGTGGCGGCTGCGAAGTCGCAGCCGACGAAGCGGCACCGCCCCGCGACGCTCGCGCTCGCCTGGGTTTGCGGGCATTCCCCAACTCAGCAGGTGAAGTGCACCCTTGAGACCATCGTCGCTCGCGTGTTCGTGGATGGGAGCTGCCACGACGACCCTCAGGCCGCGGCGCGGGAACTCGGCAAACAGCTGCGCGGGACGGACCCAAACAAGCTTCTGGAGTTTCCGCCCGTCGTTCTGGTCGCAGTGTGGGTGGCTATGGCCCGCGACTTCGCCGCGAACGGGCACCGCACCGAAAGCCTCCGGTGGCTGGAGCGCGCACGAGACGACTCGGTACACGATCCGCAACTGCAATCCCGAATTGCGGAGTGCATGAAGCTCGACGAGCCCATCAGCCCCCACGACATTCTGTTCCCGCGCACGACACGGGGCGTTCTCCTCGAAGGCTTCCGAGTCTCCGACGAGCCGGATACCGAAGAATCGGAAGAGCCCGAGCCCCAGACTGACGGGTGCGAGCCAGAAGACTCCAAACAGACGAACGCAGGCGCCGCGCATGGAGACTCGGAAGAGCCCGAGAGTGAACCTCGGAGTTGCACGCCGCCGCGTAGCGTAACGTCGTAAAGCACCGGAAGAACGCCCTGTTTGGGGGTCTAAGAAGCGGTTTCGCAGCCAGCCTCTTCGACCAACAGGAACGAACTTCCGGTG